>OCTX012231322.1_pt1 | contig 13606 bp, 12 predicted proteins | sample 1539691 | NCBI WGS metagenome assembly OCTX01 (sample SAMN02144231, study PRJEB22623) | gut metagenome | biome: sheep rumen | host: Ovis aries | place: New Zealand
CTGTCCTTATAAAATATATAAAAAGCTATAGCAATTATTAATAATATACAATAATTTATTGATGTATTTTTTTTGTCATTTATAGACTTATAATATTTTTGTCCAAATATTGTCATTAAAACAAATTGTATTGTTGCCGAAATAACAGATGCTATTGCAATACCTAAAAAATCATATTTTTTCACTAACAAGATAGAAAACACGAAATTGGATGTTGTAGATAAGAAGTAAATTAATAATGATATTTCATTTTTTTTCTGAATGTTAATTCCATAAGCCGTAGTCTCTACTACTATAAGAATAATAGGATATATCAGCAAAAGGCCTAATATATTCTGATGATTTCTGTAATTTTCACCTATAAACAAAAATAAAAAATCGTTAAACAATAAAACCATAGATAAAACAAATATCAAACCAATAAAAACCAAATCGTGTACATTAGATATTTCCTGATTACATTTTTTATAATTTTTGTACATATAAGGAGACCAAAATGTAGTAAATCCAGTACTTAAAACCTGAATAGCTGTACAAAAAAGTAATAACGCTGTATAAATTCCCAGATTGTGCTCACCCAGATATGAGTTAATTACAACTTGAGGGATATAACTATTTAAATATGTAATCACAAAAACTGGTGAGTTTTTTAAAGCAAACGAATATACTTCACTATACCGTTTTATTTTTATCTTTTCTCTTTCTAATAAACAATTAATATACCTACAAAATAATATAATGGTCCCCAAAAAAAGAAACAATGTAGCTATCTTAATATTTTCAGTAACATTATCTTTCAACAAATACAAAGGAATATATATAGTTCTAGTACATATCACCAACAGAACACTTACTAATGCAAACGGAAAGATAAAACTCTTCATTCTGAAAAAAACCGTTAAATAACGAATCAAAAAAAGAGAAAAGGTATTTAATAATATAATTACAATATATATATATCCATTGCCTCCAAGAGTTTTTATCAAATATCCATTATCTCTTATTGCAAATAAAATAATAGCTAAAATAATAAAGATTATGATTGAAGGTACCATACAGATATATGCTAATTTCTTAGCATTTATTTCCTTAGGTGGCTCATAGAAAAATCTAATAAATGCCGTATCAAAACCAAAACAAATAAAACTCATCATCAAATTTGACGCATTTATAAATAGATTTATTTTACCAAAGGCTCCTTGGTCCTTAATTATTCTAGTTAATACCATCATGGTTATAAAGGATACTGCTGCACACACAATAGAAACTATTGTATATGATATAAACTCAATATATCCTTTTTTCATTTATTTAGAATCCTCTCAAATCTTCTTCTATGGAATTTGATTTCCTCTTTATATCTATATTGTTCTTTATACGCATGTAAAACATCTGCACTATATTTATCAGGGACAATTTTACTATAATCCATATAACCAGCAAGACTCATAAATATATTATATACACTTCTTTTAATAACTCTAAATAATGAATAATTAGTAATTTTTTTATAATCCACTTCTTTATTCTCTTTATATACCTCTATAGCAACATTAACTAGTTTACTAAAAGTATCTGATTGCCTATCATTACAATAATATTTTCTTATCGTTGTTTCATTTATTGGACTAATTAATCTATTATCAAAGAATACATTTTCAAATTCTTGATAATTATCTATTTTCTTTTGATCATCATATAATCTATATTCCAGATCAGATGAGAAAGGAATTGGTCGTATTATTGCACATTTCTTATTAGCATAATATACATCAACGATTGAAGTACTACACCAAGTATAAATCGAATCACACACCCTTATCCATTGTCGGATTGAATATGACGAATTACATACAAAATTTTTATATTTCGATTCCAACCTCCGTAATTTTATATTATCAACTTCATGTGGATGCGGCCTATAAATTATATAATCATCTGTTTGGGCTAAAATTTTATCAAACCAATCTATAATCTGTTCAAATGATTCATAAGATTTTTTTGTAAAATCATATATACCAGCGGTTGTCGTCTCCCATTGCTTAAGCTCTTCATCAGATATACCAACACATGAAAAACTCGAAATAAATAAATGCCATTTTTTTTCAATTGGTATATTAAACTTTTTAGCTAATTTGGTTTTGCTATAAAAAACCTCATTATATTTTGGTTGGTTTAAGTCCATCGAAATATGACCAATTTTATGTATTCTAGCTTCATCTATATCATTATTTTTCATTAAATCAAAAGGTACATCGCCCCAAGCAATATGTTCAGCCAATCTAGCCACTCCTCTAGGCATTGAATTACCCAACTTTTCATTTTCTTTTAAAAAGACCTGCTCATATTGTAAATTAATAACCTTTGAAAATTGATGAAACGGCTGAATAGCAAAGTCTTCCACTGTATAATCATTATAAAAAAATGGTACCAGCAAAACCTCAGCCTTTTGACACATTAATTTTGCAGATCTTCTATATAAAATAGAGACACTATAACCCTTTCTTTCCAATAGCATTGCTAATAAAACTGCATTTTCTAACTCTCTGTTTCTATGTTCATATAGTATTAAAAAATCATATTTTTTCATAACTATACATTTTTTCCCCTTTATTCTCTAAAACTCAACCTCATACTTCTTAAGTATCTCAATTCCCTTCTCATAGGAACTGAAATCTATGATATCATCTGTATCCATCATAATATCGAAAGCATCCTCTAAGCAAGCTATAAGTCCCATATGACCTACCGAATCCCATTCAGGGATACTCTGATATTCAAGACCTTCCTTTACTATATCTGCATTTATCTCTAAACCTTCAACAAATGCATTTATATATTTCTCTAAGTTACTCATTTTTCTTCCTCCTGACTTATATATCGAGTAATATCATTAGCATTTTCTGCTAAATAAAATGTATATTTTTCCTTTAGTAAATCCATATCCCCAATCCCCCAAGGAACTAAAATACATGGACAATTAAGATTATTCGCTGTAAGTATATCGATCTCACTGTCTCCAATATATACCATTTCTTCACTTGAGACATTTATACTTTTCATATATTCTTTTATTCCATAAGGATTCGGCTTAGAAGGCCGTTCTTCTTGATATCCAACAATCGAATCAAACTCTATATCCTCAAATAATTCACGTGACATTCTTTCAAGCATAGCCTGACTTTTATTAGAATTGATAACTATCTTAATATTTTTATATTTTAATTCATGTAACAATTTATCAATCCCCGGATAAGGCAACGTGTTTGGTTTCGAGTCACTCATATAAATACTTCTATATTTATCTTTAACAAGTTGTATATTATCTGAACCTCTTTTATCACATGGTAACAAGGATAGTACTATATCATCTAAATTTTTTCCTATCAAACTTCTGATATAATCTTCTTCTTTTTTAGGAACCCCCGAGGACATTAACGCTTCATTAAAGCATCTAATAACATCATCAACTGTATTTACGAGAGTTCCATCAAAATCAAACACTACAGTTTTTATCATCATAGTCACCAATAATCATAACGACAACGTTGAACCGGCTATCTCTAAACGCTCTGCCATCATCTTAAGTCTTGCCTGATCCTCTTTTGCCATTCTATCATAGTATTCACATTTATTCTTTAGATACAAAGTTTCAAATTCCATGGCTTTAAGTATCCCATCCTTTAATCTGTTTTCATCATCAGTTCCATGGAATACAACCTTACGTGTTTCAAACCTATCATTAGCCGGATACATTTTTTGAATAAAAGGTATAGCATTAAATGATATTCCACCACCAAAATTAACTGTATATCCAGCTTTTTTAGCTCTTTCAGCTATATCTCGAGTAACTTCATAAACTTTGTCCCCGTTTATCTCATCTCTTGTCAGTCCCATAGATGCGGATAAATCAACTCTACCAATAGAGACGGTTGACAAAAACCCTTTTCCAGCCAAAAGAATTTCATCCAGATTACTATGACAAGTCTTTGTTTCTGCATTAATTATCCATTCAATATCATTCCAATTCTCGCCATATACTTTTTGAGCTGCGTTCACAAATTTTTTCATGGCAAATGGAGATTCGATCATTGGTGCCATGATTCCGGAAGCTCCCAAAAGTCTGCACTGATCAATATCTCTAACAGCTTCACAGCCACCAATCTTTACGTATAATTTCATATCAGCTCTGAAAATTATTTCATTAAGCATAACAAGCTCATCAGTTCGGCTTCCTTCAGCCTCAAATTCAGCCTTAATTGCTATTACATTATGTTCATTTTTCAGATATCTTAGTATTTCAAGCATCTGCTTTTCTGTATTATTCATTCGCTACCCCTACTTATGTTTTATAAAAATATGATCTATAGAATATGGCATATATCCATTCATAATCAATGCCTTGAACTGTCCAACATTATTTGAAGAAACACTTGTTATCACTTTTTTTCCACCAAGTGATTTTGTTATCTCCTGCTCTTTTTGAATAATGCCTATTCCTGACTTTCTATATTTTCTGTATCCTCCTCCAAGCACGGAATGATATGTCTTACCATCTTTCGTCTCGAGAATAACAAATCCTGTGCTGTCATCTCTATACCTTATAACATAAAATAATGCGCCCTTATCGAGCAAATCTTTTGTCCAATTAAGGTATCTGACGGCTGATATATCTTTTCCAAACATAGGATCCTTTGATATCCTATCATCTTCAAACATTCCATCTTTTATTTCAGAAAAAAGTTGATTTAAATCTTCTTCATTCATTTGTCTATATGTAGTTTCATCATAAAGTCTTTGAAGAATTCTATTTCTCTGAACATCTCTAAGATCATGTTCTACGTGAATCAGATCTTCTATATATTTAAAACCGTATTTCTGAATAACAGTCATATAATCACTTAATTCAGAAGAAAGCTTAATAACTATATATTCTGCATCTAGATTAGTAAGTTCAGATACAATAATCTCAGAAGAATCAGTTGGTTCTATGGTTATTTCATAAGTTTTAACACCAAGATTTATTTTTTCCCAAACTGCATCAGTTATTATCATAACCTTTTATTTCCTTTATTACATATTGAGGAGAATTATTAATACATATATATATTCGCCCAACATACTCGCCGATCAATCCAAGCATAACCATAAGAATTCCTCCGATAATCAAAATAACCGAGATTGTAGAACTCCATCCAGCTTCCATACTCGGAGAAATGAATAGTTTTCTGATAATAGTTATAATTGCATATAAAAAACCAATAAAAGCAAAGAAAAAACCTGCATATGATCCAATCCTGAGTGGTTTTACAGAAAAAGCTGTGAAGCCATTAAGCCACAGATTTATTAATCCTTTCAATGAATAACCAGACTGTCCCTCCATCCTATCGCGATGTTCTACTAAGACAAATCCTATATTCCTTGTAGCTCTGAATACCAATCCTCCCATATATGGGTATGGATTTTGATATTTTATCACTTCATCTATAATGAATTTTCTGGCAATAAAATAACTACTTCCTTGATCATTATCTTTACTCTTTACATCAAACATATAATCAGACATAGCTTTTGCAAATCTAGAGCCAACCTTTCTTATGATGCCCTGATGAACTTCACCATAAGAAGCATAAACTACATCAAATCCTTCTTCCAGCTTATCAATCAATCTGTACACTTCACATGCCGGTGTCTGTCCATCATCATCAAGGGAAACAACATAGTCTCCTGAACAATAATGATATCCTGCAAGTAATGCTGAATGCTGACCAAAATTTTTGGCAAAATTAATACCAATTATCTTTTCATTTTTCTCAGCAAGATCACTTATCACGTGCCATACATTATCAGGTGAACAATCATTTACCAGTATTATTTCATAATCAAATTCTTTTCTAGTAGAAACTGTATCAAGAATCTCTTTAACAACTATTTTTATTGTGTTTTCAGATCTATAACAAGGTATTACAAATGAAATCTTTTTAACTTTGTCCATTATACTTATCCCACCAGCATTATATTGGTTTTCCACTACTAGTTTCGAGTGGTTCAATAATCATTTCTTCGAAAAATACATCTCTTTCAATAAAAGGAGACTGATCTTCAATTGGTCTGAATCCAACCTTCCTTTTACCATACATAACCAATGCATTATGCAGATCAAACTGATCTGGATCCGTAACTATTTCCAATACATAAGGCATTTCATCACCATACATCTCCTGAATAGCATTATCCAGATTCTCTAGATTGTCCACCTTTGAATATTTTATTCCAAAAGCATCCGCAATCTTACCAAAGTCCGGAAAATCCAAACCGTTATCAGGATCTGTACCTATTGACTTTCCTCTAAAATGCGCTTTCTGTCCATGTCTTACACCGGAATAACCATTATTATTTATAATAACTATCTTGATATTATACTGGTTTCTAACTATAGTCTGCAGTTCCTGGAGATTCATCATGTAAGAGCCATCCCCTTCAAAGGCTATTACCGGACCATCCGCCACAGCAGCAACACCACAGGCTCCGGGCACAGCAAACCCCATCTCACCTTGTGCAAACGAATGAACCAGGCCATTATTATCCTTGAATACAGTACATGCCGTAGCAGCCGCACCGGTAAAGCCAGCATCAGATACTATCACTGCACCATCAGGCATTTTTTCTGTAACCCGCCTCATTGCATACTTTGCATCTAGAAGATTATTTGCAGTATATGGATTCTTATAATCATTAAAGATTTGTTTCCAGTGATTACACTTCTCTATCCATGAATCATCTGTAACTAATGAATCCTCATTATCTTCATATATCTTTTTATTTAATTCAATCAAAAGTCTTTTGGCATCAGACACAATTAGTTTATCAATATTTACGCCATCCTTCTGATGCTCCATTTTATCTATATCAACTACTATTATTTTCGCTTCTCTGGCAAAAGTTTTTGAATCTCCACCAATCGTATCCTTGCAGAGTCTTGAACCTATTGAAATCAACAGATCCGAATTCTGTACCGCAAAATTAGAATATCTTAGACCACCGGCAGCACCATTTAAAACCCCAAAATTGTAAGGAGCATTATTAGGCATCATATTATATGTTCTTCTTGAAAATGTAACCGGAATATGAGTTTTTTCAACAAACTCCTTCAGTTCAGCTTCTGCTCTGGCACTTCTTACCCCATATCCAACATGAAGAATCGGACGACTAGATTGTTTTATCGAATCAATTATATAGTCTATATCCTGAGCAAAAATAACGCTCATTTCATTATTCGGAATGTCAAATCTTTCAAGCTTTTCCTCATCAACCATAGCATTCTGTACATCAAGAGGAATATCCAGCCATACAGGCCCTTTTCTTCCTTCTCTGGCCATATAAAATGCTTTGTCTATATGATATGCTATTGACGCAGCATCAGGTACTGTAACTGCATATTTAGTTATAGGTGAAACGATAGTCTGAGTATCGGCTTCCTGTATTCCAACCTGTCTTAACGGAAGTCCTGATGCTTGAATCGTATTAGCATAACTCTGCTGTCCTGAGATAACAATCATAGGTATGCTATCCTGCCACGCATGAAGCACCCCCGTCAAGGTATTAGTACCTGCACACCCTGTCGTTACAAGACACGCTCCAAAATTATTCGTATATTCAGAATATGCCAATGCTGCCATTGCTGCAGCCTGCTCATGATGAGTAGATACCGGAGTGATACTTTCACTTCTTCTAAGTGCATCACAAAGATACACACATTGTCCACCGGGAACATAAAAAAGATGACTTACTCCCTCATCAGATATTCTTTTCATTATATAATCAGCTACTCTTATCAATATTTTTCTCCAGATAATATTTTTGAATATTTCTTTGGTATAGCCCATAAAATAGTATGAAATCCACATCTTAAATAAAAGTTGTATTCACATCCAAGGCTATTAATGTAATTAGGAATAGTAATAATATCGTTCTTTCGATGATAAACACATATTGCTAGAAACGGAGTATATTTCTTTATTGTCTCTTCTCCGCCTTTTAAGGCATCCATTTCAGAGCCTTCTATATCCATCTTGATATATAATTGTCCTTTTACATCTAGATTCATGTCGTCTATACGACGTATTTGTAACTTCATTCCTTCAAAGTCTTCCTCGACATCTATAAACCTACCGGCATCTTTCTGCTTATTATCCGGAAGTTCAAATCCAAGAGATTTATTCTGATTTCCTACGCCATATTCTAATACATTCAAGGAATAGCAAACATCATTAAAAAGTTTATTGGTTCTGATAATATTTGCATTTTCAGGGTCCGGTTCAAATGCATAATATACAACTTTTTCTTCAGGAACAACTCTGCATATCTGCATTATATTATCTCCAATATACGCTCCACAATCATATATAGTTGCATATTCTTTATCTGTTTCCTTGAAATTCCAAGTATCCCAATATGTTTCAGCAAAATAATACATTTCTTGAATCTCAGGATATGTAACCAGTTCAAATGAATCCTCTGCTGAATCATATGTTTTCGAGGATCGTAATTTATCAAATATTAATAACGATTCTTTATCATTAAATAATTTCCTAGTCTCATCATAAATCACATCATCAACCGGAATACGAACTTCAGAAGCAAAATCATCATTCATTACGCAGGGACGAAGACAAGTATACGGATTAGGTAAAAACAATTTATTATAATCCAGTTGTAATTCCTCACCATAATATCGAATAATATCTATAGAAAAAAATGCATTGACAGCAAGAATTACACAAACATCCTCTTCATCTATTATTTCTTTATACTCTGATAGATTTCTTATCTTAAAGCCTTCATATTCTTTAAGTTTTCTCTTTGATTCATCCAGATTGTCTGCAACACCAATCAGAATCAGCCCACTTTCCTTTAGCTGTTTCGCCATTCTGTTTGCAACACAACCTCCACCAATTAATACATATCTACTATACTCATTTAAGCCTTTTAACATACTTTCTCCTATCAATTATTATCTTAATCCACCATCAACTCTAAGCACCTGTGCCGTAATAAACGACGACATATCCGAACCAAGAAATGCCACACTATCAGCTATTTCTCTCGGCTCGCCTTTTCTATGCATTATATTCATTGATAATGCTATTTTCTCATCTTCTTCGTTCATGCTATTTCCCATATCGGTTGCAGTTAGTCCCGGAGCAACAGCATTCACTCTGATATTGTATGGTCCATATTCAACAGCAAGGCGCTTTACTTCTCCTATTATTGCAGCTTTGCTGGCACTATATTCGATATTGGCTCCGCCATCATATGCTGCAGAAGATGAAATGAAAATAATGCTCCCTTTTTTATTTCGCATCATACTACGTGCCATAAGCTGCGTAAGGAGCATCGGACCAAACAGATTAATATCAAATGCCTCACGAATAGTATCCATCTTAGTCATTGCAAATGAATTAAGAGGATTACTCATGCCGGCATTATTAACTAATATATCTATATTCTTTTTATTTCCATTACTATCTTTTGTACCTAGAATAGTTTTTGCACCTTCTCGTATCTGGTTTTCATCGGAAAGATCCATGTATATTGGAATTATATCAACCTTATACTCATTCATTAATGAATCTATATAAGTCGTAAATTCATCATTTTCTTTTCGGATTACTGCAAAAACATCCGCTCCGTTACGAGCGAAGTTTTCCAGTATAGCTTTTCCTATTCCCCTATTGCAGCCTGTAATGACCGCATTCTTACCTTCTAATAACCCCATCTCTCTCTTCCAATCTTCATTATTTTGTGTCTATCTTACTTCTGAATAGATATTATCTTTCGTATACATATACTACTCTGGACATAGCATCTATCATACGGTATCCATCCCATGTGAATTCCAGCCCCATGGTATCTCCGATATCAACCACACGGTCTACTCCCCGGACTCCGTACTCCTGTACAAAATCAACGATTTCTTTTTTTTCTATACCAAGCACAGCGACCGTCTGACAGTACTTACCCATAATGGGTATTATATCACTTAAGGCGTCTGTTGTGAACTGTAAGAAGTATCCTCCGCCCATCTTATAATCCATCACATCCTCTGACAGATCATCCAGATCAATTATAAACAGTTTGTTGCTTCTTCTTTGAAGATGCACACCCTCTTTATTCATGGATAATTCAGTAAACATCGATAGTTTATCCACTGCTTGAATAGACTGCATCTCATATCTTCCACTAACTTCCTGCTCAAGCGCATCCCAAAATGCTTTTTTTGCCTTTTCGGTATCATCATCTGACTTACCAAGCCACACAACTATCCTTGGAGAACTGCAGGCATTTTGATCCGAATAATAAGTATCTGTATAGAACCTCTTTGCTATATCCTTTGCCTTATCTTCTCCTGTATCTTTATCCTGTATCATCTCCAGATAATTCTTAGCATCAATAACAGCTACTGAATGTCTGTCTGCAAAACACATCTCTATAGCTCTCGGAGGTATAGGATAACTTCTTATCTGTTCAATAGTTCTGTTTCCACCCCAGATGATCCTTATATCACTTAAAGAAGACAGATACGCTGTTATCTCATCAGAGTGTTCGTACCTGATTATACAGATATATTGTTTCATTTTTGTGAACTCTTTTTTTTCAAGAATTCTATTAATTGCAGAGCAGATTATGTCAACCTCTTCAAATTCCTTATTCGAAACACGAATGATTGTTATATTACCCGCTAAAAGAGATGAAGTCATGGAAACTGCAAAATTAACCGGCACATTCGATGGAGCTATATGAAATGCCACTCCACGCCCCATCCGATTAATCTCTTCTCTTATAACATCTTTTTTTGCCTGTTCCAGAGAAGCCTTTCGTATCCAGTATGCATAAGACATAACATCAGTATGATTTCTTATTCCCGGAATAGCTAACAGTTTTCTTGAAAGTTCTGATAAAAAATCAACTACAAGCTCTGAAAACGTAGGAAGCGAAGGTGCTTTTGCTGTACCCTCTATTATGGAACCATTTCCAACAATATATGTTATTTTTCCACCAAACAATTCACTCATAGAAAACTAAACCTTCTAACTACGTTTCATCTTATCAGCATATGTATCACTGCAGCCTCTAAGTTCAGCGCTCTTCATTCTTCCAAGTATCTGAATATATTTACCCTTTCGACCACAAGGACAATCATCTTCTCCAAGTATCATTCCTTCATCTTCTGTAAGTAGAGAATGTCCAGGATAGGAATGGGGAAGGACTGAAACCGTCTGAATGATGCCCCTCTCTCCTATACCTTTTACAGAGAAATCATTTGCATCTCTGATAAAAACATCCGAATAATTACTAGCGTGTAGATGCCCACATTCACACTCTGCATAAATGCATCCAGTCTGCTCTACCATGGCATAATGATCTAGGAAATGTTTGATACCGAAAGCTTCATTCATTCTTTTCTTGAATTCATCCTGGGATATACTTTCAGAAACAAGCTTCTTCCATCCTCCGCCAGTCATAAGAAAAGCTTCGGAGAAGTCATCTTTGTTATTAACATCGCTTTCTTTGCTTATGGCTGTGCATGCTTCGTAAAAATGTTTCCATACTATAAATGTAAAACCAAAAATAATAAATCTCTGTCCACTGTATTTATCAAGGAATTTTCTGACAGCTTCAACATTTAGAGACATATCATCATTAAGAGCGTATACTATATCTCTTGCTACAATCTGAAGCCCCATGATAGCCGCTCCACGAGCTGTAAACTGTGTACGATTCCTTACAGTTTCTTTCGAATCTATCACGAGCATCGGAAGTCTTTTCTTTCCCCAGAAGTCACTAAGTATCTTGACCATGACCTTCTGCTGAATCATAGCAGTTTCCTTATCAACAAATATCTTGGAAACTCTCTGTCCTGTAGTTCCTGAGGATGTCATAGTCTTAAACACTTCTTCCCGAGGTATACTAAGAAGATCTACATCCTTAAAAAGTCTGACCGGAAAGAAAGGAATATCTGAAGGATTTTTAACCTTACTTTCTTCATATCCGACTGCTTTTAGGAATCTAGCATACTCAGGACATCGTGACTTATGAAGTCTTGTCAATTCTAGCAACTCTTTTGTAAGAAGCTCAGCCTTTTCCTCTTTATTCAGTTCATATGGTTCTACATTGTAAAAATCATCTATCATTGTTTATCCCAACAACTTCTGTTCTAATTCTTTCAACTATTCTTTCTACACTAAGCCTTGCCTCTTCCAGTACAAAGTCCTGATTTCCGGCAGGATAAAACGAATCATTGAAACCTATAAATACCTGTCTTGGAGCATTTGCTTTCGTAGCTTTATACTCGGCCACAGCACTTCCCATTCCGCCAAGCACGTTATGTTCTTCAACAGTAACGATAATATCATACATATCAAATATCTTATCTAAGCTTTCTTTATCTAACGGTTTTATAGTATGCATGTTATAGACAGCATACTGAACTTTCTTTATTTTCTTCTCTTCTTTATTATCTTCTTCATCTATTACATCCGATTCTTCAAGCATTTTAACTGCCTCAAGTGAACGGGACACCATTAGACCTGTTGCGATAATTACCACTTTAAGAGTATTATCACCATGATTTTTGCTGTTTATGCCATCATTATTATCTATGTCATCTCTTTTTATATCATCTGCTATGTCAGTGATTTCGTTGATGCACTTCAAGCAAACCAGCTTACCCGGTTCAAAATCATAATCTTCTTTATAGACTATAGGACAGTTAAGACCACCACTCAGCCTTATGTACATCGGTCCATCATTCTTCATAGAATATTCTATTACTTTAATAGCTTCCAAGCTGTCTGCCGGAGAGAATACCTGCATATTCGGAAGAACACGTGTAAATGCTATATCTTCCGTAGCCCAGTGGGATACTCCTGACTTTGCAGCAACAACACCTGCAGAAGAACCTATAAGCTTAACATTGCATCCAAGGTAAGACAGGTGCTGCCTCACATGCTCAAGAGACCTTACGGCAATAAATGAAGCATAGGTTGTCGCAAAGACATTGTATCCACTCATCGCCAGCCCCGCTGATATACCTATCATATTCTGCTCAGCTATTCCAACATTAAGAAACTTGTCCGGGTATTTCTGTATAAATCTATCCATTCCGGATAATAGTGACAGATCAGCCGTAACAAGCTTTACATTATCATTTTCTTCTACCAGTTCAGGAAATGCGATTCCAAATACAGAACCGCGCTGTCCGAGCATAGACCATTTTCTAATATTTGCTGGTGATATATTCATATCAAAACTCCATTATTACAGACATCCTTATAATAACACTATTTTTTATCTATTAAGTATCTCTTGCCTAGCCATCTCATATTCCTTCTGAGACAACCTACGATGATGGAATTCAGGCTTTCCTTCCATGAATGATACTCCCATTCCCTTTATGGTATCTACTATAATAACCTGAGGTTTTCCTTCCGCATCTTCTATTAATCTATATACTTTATCAAATGCTACGTATCTTTCATCAAAGGCTCTGAGAACATCTCCAACATCTCTTCCATTACACTCCGAAACGTACCATCCAAAGCTT
>OCTX012242693.1_pt1 | contig 13598 bp, 8 predicted proteins | sample 1539691 | NCBI WGS metagenome assembly OCTX01 (sample SAMN02144231, study PRJEB22623) | gut metagenome | biome: sheep rumen | host: Ovis aries | place: New Zealand
CTCGGCTGCGCTCAACATAGCCCAAGCATGCTTGGCTCTGTATTCGCTTGCACGAGAATTGTGCGGACGAGGACGTCCACAACCCCAGTGTGGGTGGGCGCAGGTACGTATCGGAGGCGTAGGAGGTGAAAAAGCTGTTTTTACAAGCAGGACGAGAATGGTACGTAGGACAGGGAAATGCTATTTAGATGACGGGCTTGGTACGTAACTGAAGCGTTGGTTGCGCAGGCTGTTGGGCTCAGTGCGAGTCGGGGGAGTGGACTGTCATGAGGCAACGGGTGCAGTCGAAGTGGAGGGAAAGACGGATGCCGTTGCGGAGGGTGAGGAAGAGAGGGTCGCTGAGAGGAGGGATGCGGGAGGATGAGTGCTGGACACTCTGACGCTTGGCACACCAACCGAGGGCGTAACGGATGCAGTGACGACAGGTCATGAGAGGGGTTGAGGATGTGGGCGCGAGTTCGAAGGCCACTGGGAGAGAGGTGAGGCCCAAACGCGCGTAGAAGTCGCGGGAGAGACGGTTGGCGATGTTGAGGTTGGCGGAGATGGTGGAGAGAGCTGAGGACCAGGATATTGACGGGGAGGACGAGTCGGACGGGTCGGACGGGTCAGACAGGTCGGACGGGGCGGACGGGGCGGACGGGGCGGACGGGGCGGACGGGGCGGACTGGGCGGACTGGGCGGACTTGGCGGAGCTTAGGAAGAGGTCGGAGAGCTCTCGACGCCACTGGGAAAGGAGGGAGGATGGGATGAAGAAGTTTTCCTTGTAGTTGATGTGGAGGGACTCGAGACGGAGGGGCGTGTTGCCCAGGCGTGAGAACTGACGGAAGATGTTGTCGCGCTGAGGTGTGCGGGCCAACTCTGGGAGAAAGGGTATGCGGAGAGAGACGGAGGAGGAGGAGTTGTGGGAGGGATGGGAGGAATGGGAATTATGGGAGCAATGGGAATTATGGGGGGTGACTGGGCTTTCCTCCATGGAGAGGATGAACTCGGAGGAATGGCGGTCGTAGTCGATGGAGACGGAGACGGGGATGGTGCGCTCGGCACTGTCGGCGGCGAGGATTTCTTCGAAGCGCTTGTCGTAGTTGCGGAAGAGGATCATGCCACGACGGAGCCCCTGCGGCATCTTGAGGGGAAAGAGACGGTCGGCATCCACACGGTTGACACGGAAGCCGATGAGGCGTCCGTCGGGCGTGAGGCAGCAGAGCCCGTCGCCGTTGGCGAAAGAGATTCTGGACGGCTTAAGAGAGGCACTCTTCGTCTGGCCAGCCAAGGAAGGCGAGGAACCCTTCGTTTTTGGAGAGGCAGAAGAGGGTCCCTTCGTTTTTGGAGAGGCAGCAGGGGATTCTTCGTGGTCGGGCTCTACCAGGATGTGGTTGGTGAAGACCTCGCGGATGCGCCCTACCCTCTTCCCGATGGCCTTGGGCGATGAGAAGGCGAAGATGTCGTCGTTTTTTCCGAAGAGGAAATAATGCGTGAATCCTCGGTTGAACGACTTGCTGACATCCGGCTGGAAGAGCAGGCGCACGTTGCCTCGCGATGCCCGCGCGTAACGGTCGGGGAACCGCTCCACCAGCTCGTCGAGCTTCTGGGAGTAAGCCGCCGTGACGTTCTTCACGTAGGACATGTCCTTGAGCCGTCCCTCGATCTTGAACGACGTGACCCCGGCCTCTGCCATGCGGTCGAGGCAGTCGAGCTGGCAGAGGTCCTTGAGCGAGAGGAGGTGTTTTCCCCGCAGGAGCTTCTCCCCTTGTGCGTTTTCGAGGTCGAACTCCATGCGGCACACCTGGGCGCACTCGCCCCGGTTGGCGCTGCGCTGGAAGAGCGCCTGACTGACGAAGCACTGGCCGCTGTAGGAGACACAGAGAGCGCCATGGACGAAGGCCTCGAGACGCAGCTGCGGGCACCGGCGGTGTATGTCGCTGATTTCTGTCAGGGAGAGCTCACGCGCGAGCACCACCTGCTCAAATCCCAGAGCCTGGAGCGCCTCCGCCTTGTCCGGCGTGCGGTTATCCATCTGCGTGGACGCATGGAGCGGTATGGGCGGCAGGCTGAGACCGAGGAGCGCCATGTCCTGGACGATGAGCGCGTCGACCCCGGCTTCGTAGAGGTCGCGGACGAGACGCTCGACGAGCAGGAGCTCGTCGTCGTAGACGATGGTGTTGACCGTGACGTAGACCTTGGCATGGAAAAGGTGGGCGAAGGCGACGAGACGACGGATGTCGTCGAGCTGGTTAGCTGCGGCTGCACGCGCCCCGAATGCGTGGGCACCGATATACACGGCATCGGCACCGTGGCGTATGGCCTCGATGCCGGTGTCGGCGTTTCGTGCGGGAGCGAGAAGCTCAAGGAGTTTGAGGTTTGAAATTTGAGATTTGAGGTTTACCATGCGGCGGAGGTAGTTGCGGATTTCGAGGAGATGGGATTTTTTCGAAGATTCGAGATTTCAAGGATTTCGAGAGACGGGATTTTTTCGAAGATTCGAGATTTCAAGGATTTCGAGAGACGGGCGACGGAAATCCAATATTATTGACGATTTACGATTGACGATTTACGATTTATTTGGATATTTTTATATTTTGGCTATTTGCCATGCGGACGGAGAGTTTGAAATTTGAAATTTGAAGTTTGAAGTTTAGCCATGCGGACGGAGAAGTGCTTTTTTCTGAGGCCGTGCTGCGCCGGCCGATGGTGCGGACGAGGACGTCCACAACCCCAGTGCGGATGGGCCTCGGTACGTATCAGGGGCGTGAGTGCTCCAGAAGACGGATTCATCCGCTACTAAACGGGGAGGTATCGGAGGCGTAGGAGGTGAAAAATCTGTTTTTACAAGTAGGGCCGTGCTGCGCCGGCCAATGGTGCGGACGGGGACGTCCACAACCCCAGTGCGGATGGGCTCGGGTGCGTATCGGAGAGCGGACACAACCCAAGTGGAGATGAGCCTCGGAAAAACGGGATGAGTCAGTCGATCTGGGAGATGTCGTAGGGAGTGGTCTGGTAGACGTAGTAGTTGAGCCAGTTGGCGAAGAAGAGGTGGGCATGGGCACGCCAACGGACGAGGGGCGGACGACTGGGATCGTCGTTCTCGTAGTAGTTGTCGGGGACGTGGATGGGGAGCTGCTTGGCGACGTCGCGCTTGTACTCCCCGTCGAGCGTGAGAGGCGCGTACTCGCTGTGGCCGGTGATGAAGAACTCACGGCCCTCACGCGCCATGACGAGATGCACACCCGCCTTGTCCGACTCCGCGATGATGCGGAGCTGCGGCACACGGTCGATGTCGCTGCGCCTCACCTCGGAATGGCGGCTGTGGGGCACATGGAAGACGCTGTCGAACCCACGGAAGATGGGGAGCTCGGGTGCCAGCACACGGTGCTCGAAGACTCCGAACATCTTCTGCTCCAACGGGTATTTGGGGATGCCATAGAAATGGAAGAGGGCCGCCTGCGCCGCCCAGCAGATGTAGCAGGTGGACTGCACGTTGTGAGCCGCCCAATCGAAGACCTGCGTCAGCTCGTCCCAGTAACTCACCTGCGAATAGTCCATCTGCTCGAGCGGTGCTCCGGTGACGATGAGTCCGTCGTACTTCTCGTGTCGCATCTGCTCGAAGTCGCGGTAGAACATCATCATGTGCTCCACCGGCGTGTTCTTCGACGTGTGACTCTTGATTTTCATGAACTCAATCTCCACCTGCAAGGGTGTGTTGGAGAGAATACGGATGAAGTCCGTCTCCGTGGTGATCTTGATGGGCATGAGATTGAGTATGGCGATGCGCAGCGGACGGATGTCCTGTCCGCTGGCCCGCGTGGTGTCCATGACAAAGATGTTCTCTTTCTTGAGAATGTCGATGGCAGGGAGTCTATCTGGAAGTTTGAGAGGCATGAGAGAAATTTACGATTGACGATTTACGATTTACGATTTATTTGGATATTTTTATATTTTGGCTATTTGCCATGCGGACGGGGACGCACACAGGCGTGGGATTGCACAGGGGGGGCCGTGCTGCGCCGGCCGAGTGTGCGGACGAGGACGTCCACAACCCCAGTGCGGATGAGCGCAGGTGCGGAGCTGGGAGCGGTGATTACCAGATGGTGACGCGCTGCTCCTTGGGAACGTAGAGCTTGTCGGAAGGCTTGATGTCGAAGGCCTCGTACCAGGCATCGATATGGGGGAGCGCCCCGTTGACACGCCATTCTCCAAGTGCGTGAGGGTCGCGCACGGTGCGGTTGCGGATTTCAGCCTCCGTGATGTTCTGGCCCCAGACACCGGCGTAAGCAAGGAAGAACCGCTGCTCAGGCGTGAGTCCGTTGACCATCTTGAGCGGTTTCTTCCCCTCTTCAGCCGCCTGCTTCTGCGCATTCTGGAACGCGGCGAAAGCCACCTGCAGTCCGCCGTGGTCGGCCAGGTTCTCACCCAGGGTCAGCTCTCCGTTGCCCTTGAGGTCGGGCAGCACGTTGATGTTAGAGAAGAAGTCCGACATCACCTTGGCGCGCGCCTTGAACTTGTCGCCGTCGCCCTCCTGCCACCAGTCGCGGAAGTTTCCGTTGTGGTCGAACTGGCGTCCCTGGTCGTCGAATCCGTGCGTCATCTCATGACCGATGACCACTCCGATGGCACCGTAGTTGAACGCATCGTCGGCCTGCATGTCGAAGAACGGATACTGGAGAATACCCGCCGGGAAGCAGATCTCGTTGGTCGTGGGGTTGTAGTATGCGTTGACCGTCTGCGGCGTCATGTGCCACTCGTCGCGGTCGACCGGCTTGTTGTACTTATCCTCCACATGCTTCTTCGTGGCCCAGAGGCGTACGGCCTGCATGTTCTCGTAGAGGTTCTTCTGCGGGTCGATGTCGAGCTTGCTGTAGTCCTTCCATTTGTCAGGATAGCCGATCTTGACATAGAAAGCCGAGAGCTTCTGCTTGGCGTAGTCCTTCGTGGCCTGGCTCATCCACTCCTGCGCGTCGATGCGCTCAGCCAGCGCCACCTGTAGGTTGCGTACCAGCTTCTCCATGCGCTCCTTGTTCTCCGGCGGGAAGTACTTAGCCACGTACATCTCTCCCACAGCCTCTCCGAGTACACCGCTGACGGTGGACACACTCCGTTTCCACCTGGGCTGCGGCTTCTGCGTGCCCGACATGGTGCGGCTGTAGAAGTCGAAGTTCTGGAGGTAGAACTCGTCGCCGAGGCAGCTGGAGTTGCCGTTGAGCAGCGTCCACTGCATCCAGTCCTTCACCTGCCGCAGGGGCGACTCGTTGAGAATGGCCACCGCCTCCTTGATTGCCTCCGGCTGTCCCACCGAGAGCGTCTGCAGGTTGTCGATGAAGTTGGCATGGAAGAAATAGTCCCAGTCATATCCCGCATAGTCGTTCTTGAACTGTGCGTAAGACATCTTATGATAGTTGGAAGCCGGGTCGCGTAGCTCGGTACGGCTCTTGGATGCCTTCGCCATGCGCGTCTCGATGGCGATGACCGACTCCATCTTGCGCTGGGCGTCCTTCTCCTTGTCGCCCACGAGCTGGAACATCTTGACGATATGCTTCTTGAAGGCCTCTCGGATGCGCGCGAAGGACTCGTCGTCGCTGAGGTAGTACTCCTTCTGTCCGAGTGAGAGACCGCCCTGCCCCACCTCCACGAGGTTGTTCTTCGAGTCCATCATGTCGGCCCCGATGTAAGATCCCCAGAGGTTGGAACCGCCCTTCAGTTCGTTGTCGACCATCAGTCGCAGCGCCTGCTCGCGCGTCTTCACCTTCTCGATGGCCTTGAGGTCGGAGAGGATAGGCTTGACGCCGTCCTTGTTCTGGCGTACGGAGTCCATGCAGAGGGAATAGAGGTCGCCCACTTTCTGTGCCACCGTCCCTCGCTCGTGCTTCGTAGACGAGAGCTCGTTGATGAGGTTCTTAATCTGCTCGCGGTTGGCTTCCTGCACCATGTCGAACGAGCCGAAACGTGAATACTCCGCCGGAAGAGGATTGTTTTTCATCCACCCTCCACAAGCGTACTGATAGAAGTCCTGACCCGGACTGACCGTCTGGTCGAGGTTTTCCATATGGATGCCGATGCCCTGTGCAACGGCGTTGGATGAGATTGCCATAGCAATAACAGGAATGATGTTTTTTAGTTTCATGATTGATATTTACGATTTACTATTTACTATTTATTTTAAAATTTTATTATTTCAATTATTTTTCAAGCTCCCATTCGTCCTCGATATCGGCGAGCTGGGCTTTGAAATTGATATTTACTATTTATTTGGCTATTTTTTAATATTTTCAGTTTAGAGTTGAGAGGATGCCGTGCTTCGCCGGCAATTATTGCGAAACACAAGGTTTCGCCTACCTCTCCTGTGGGGTAACAGAGGGTTGAGGGGAATCTGGAAGTTTTTTCAGGTGAGCTGGAAGTTTTCAAGCTCGGTGGATGCCTGCTCCCATTCGTCCTCGATATCGGCGAGCTGGGCCTTGAGGTAGGCGTGGTTGGTGAAGAGGGATGAGTCGGCTGCCCCTTCGGGAGTCATCATCTTCTGCTCGATATCGGCAATCTGAGCCTCGATTTTCTCGATTTGAGCCTCCGCGTCGCTGACGCGCTTCTCCAACTTGCGCCGCTGCTTCGCCAGCTCTTTCTGCTCGGCATAGGAGGAGGAACCAGAGGAGACGGATTTTCCGGAGGAGCCGGAGTTACCGGAGATTCCGGGGTTTTTGGGGGAGGCAGAGCCGGATGCTGCGGTTCGTGCGTTGACGTCACCATTGATGCCGGTGATGCCCTCGTTTTCGAGCCGTTTCTTCTCAAGGAAGTCGTAGATGCCACCTATATGCTCGCGCACCCTTCCTCCACCGAACTCATAGACACGCTGTACGAGCCCGTCGAGGAAGTCACGGTCGTGGCTGACGACGACGACCGTGCCGTCGAAGTCGCGCACCGCCTGCTTGAGCACCTCCTTGGACTGCATGTCGAGGTGGTTGGTAGGCTCGTCAAGGATGAGGAAGTTGACGGGCTGCAGGAGTAGGCGGATCATGGCCAGCCGGCTGCGCTCCCCTCCCGAGAGCACCTTTACGTACTTGTCGATGTCGTCGCCACGGAAGAGGAAGGCCCCGAGGATGTCGCGCACCTTGGTTCGCATATCGCCCGTAGCCACGCGGTCGATGGTGTCGAAGACGGTGGTGTCCGGGTCGAGCAGCTGAGCCTGGTTTTGTGCGAAATATCCAATCTGCACGTTATGCCCCACCTTGAGCGTGCCGTCGAAGGGTATTTCCTGCATGATGCACTTGATGAGCGTGGACTTACCCTCGCCGTTGTTGCCGACGAACGCCACCTTCTCCCCCCGCTTGATGGTGAGGTTGACATGAGAGAACACCAGATGCTGTCCGTAGGTCTTCGCCACCTCGTCGCAGATGAGGGGGAAATCTCCGCTTCGCGCACACTTAGGGAATTTGAGGTTGAGGCGTGCTGTGTCGATGTCGTCCACCTCTACAATCTGCATGCGTTCGAGCGCCTTCATGCGGCTCTGCACCTGATTGGACTTGGTGGGCTTATATCTGAACTTCTCGATGAAAGCCTGCGTCTCCTCGATTTCCTTACGCTGATTCTCGTAGGCCCTGAGCTGCTGCTCGCGCCGCTCGTCGCGCAAGACGACATACTGGTCGTACTTGACCTTGTAGTCGTTGATATGTCCGCACGTGATTTCTATGGTGCGGTTGGTCACGTTGTTGATAAACGCCCTGTCGTGGCTGACGAGGATGACCGCGTTGGCCTTCTGCTGTATGAACTGCTCGAGCCACTGGATGGACCCGATGTCGAGGTGGTTGGTAGGCTCGTCGAGCAAGAGGAGGTCGGGCTTGGCGAGCAGGAGCTTGGCCAGCTCGATTCGCATACGCCATCCCCCCGAGAACTCGCTGGTGGGCCTGGAGAAGTCCTCCTTACGGAATCCCAGTCCGATGAGGGTCCGTTCGATTTCCGCCTTATAGTTGAGACCGCCCATCATGTCGAAGCGCTCGTTCTCGTGGGTGAAGCGTTCGACAAGCTGGAGGTAGTCGTCAGAGTCGTAGTCGGTGCGTCTGGCCAGCTCGTCGTTCATGGCCGCCAGACGCTGCTGCATCACCTTCACCTGTGAGAAGGCTTTCTCCGCCTCCTGCATGACCGTGGAGTCGTCGCTGATGACCATGACCTGAGGGAGATAGCCAACTGAGGTCTCCTTCTGCATGGAGACGGAACCAGAGGTGGGGCGCTGGAGTCCCGCGATGATCTTGAGGAGCGTGGACTTGCCTGCCCCGTTCTTTCCGACGAGAGCGATGCACTCCTTGGGATTGACGACGAAGGACACGTCCTCAAAGAGGGGTTTCGCCGCAAATTCTACTGAAAGTTTGTCTATGTTTATCAAGAGTTGAGAGTTTAGAGTTGAGAGTTTAGAGTTTAATGAGGGGGAGTACGTATCAGGGGCGTGGGTGCTTGGGAAGACAGAATTTCGCTTCGCAGGATTCTGTCACGACTCGGCAAAGCTCAAACGAGTTTGGCTCTGCACTCGCTGCTCCAGAATCTGTCCCTACTAAGCGGAGCTGCACGCGGAACGCAGGCCGACGGCGGGATTTGAAGCCAGGCGACAGGCGCCATGGCATTTATTTTACAAAGTTAGTGAAAATTCGTGAAAAAAGGGCTTTAAATGTTGTTAAATCGGAAGAAATGGGGTTTTCAATTTGAAAATCAAGCAAAAAAGCCGTATATTTGCAAACGAATTGAATGAATGAATGAATGAAATCATTATGAGAAAATTTATTTGCATGCTGGCCATATTTGCGATGGCCGGAATGAATGTGAACGCCCAACGCGTGGTGGACGGCCAGGCCACTTATTATGGCAGCCGCAGTCATGGACGAAAAACCGCTTCCGGCGAGACCTTCAACAAGAACGAGATGGTATGTGCCCACCGCACATTGCCGTTCGGCACCCGCGTGCGCGTGACAAACAAGAAGAACGGACGCAGCGTGGTGGTCAGAGTGATAGACCGCGGCCCGTTCGGCAAAGGAAAGGTGATCGACTTGTCGCCCGCAGCCGCCCGACAGCTGGACATGATCAAGGCCGGCGTTGTGCCTGTACACCTGGAAGTCGTGGGAAAAGGCGGAAAACTTTGAAATTTGAAATTTGAAGTTTGAAATTTTGCCATCCGGACGGAAGGGAAGCCATGCGGACGGATTAAGTTAGAAGACGCGCCACGGCGCGTCTCTACGTGGTCGGACGTAGGTGGTCGGAGCAGTGGCCGGACGTCAGAGTTTCATGGGCTGGAGGATGTTGAGGTGCATGCTTTTGACGGTGTCGGAATAATGACTGAAGACAATGGGATAACGCGTGCGACCGCTGCTGATCCATGCCGCGATGGAGTCCATCCAAAGAGAAGAAGACTCCGGCGTGGGGTGTGCCCCGTCCTTCTTTCGCTTGATATTGAGGTTTCGTGCGTCGAAATAGCGATCATCGCCCACAATCCGGCGCGTGAGGTCGTTGATGCCCGTATCCTTTTTCCATGCCGGCGTGCCAAGCCAGACAAGCTTGCGGTTGCCTATACGGCGGATGATCTGCTTGATAAACTGCTCGCGCGACTCGAGGTTGGAGAGGAACTGCTCGTTACCCCCGATGGTGACGAAGACATAAGAGGGGTTGAACTTATTGAGGAAATACTCCAACGTGTCGGTCAGGACCCAGTGGCGCGTGGTGGAACTGTACCAACATACCGAGTTGAACTGATGGCCGTTGGCGGCACAGTAGTTGGCGAACGGCTTCGCCAACCCTTCCACCATAGACTCGCCCATGAGGAGGATGTTCTGCGGCGTGGAATCGACGGGAGTGACTTGAACTACAGTTTTCTCTTCAGAGGATTCGCTCTTGCTACTGCTGCAAGAAGAGATGAAGAAAAGGGAAAAAACGAGGAGGATAGTTTGAAATTTGAGATTTGAGATTTGAAGTTTAGCCATGCGGACGGGGGAGATTTTGGAGTTTGAAGTTTATTAACATGATTATCGGCTGTGCTCGGCAAAACTCAAGCAAGCTTGGCTTTGCGCTCGCTTGCACGATAATTGAAATTTGAAGTTTAGCCATGCGGACGGGGGGCATGAGCACAGGGGATGGCCGTGCTTCGCCGGCCGATGGTGCGGACGGGGACGTCCACAACCCCAGTGTGGATGGGCTCGGGAGGTATCGGAGGTGTAGGAGGGGATGATTCCGTCTTCCCAAGCAGGAGGGGTGTAGGTACGTTGGACATCGATTAGCAATGAGTAGTTGGGTTTGGTACGTATCAGGAGCGTGGGTGCTTGGGAAGACAGAGTCATCCCCTACTAAGCGAGGGTGCACGCGGAACATTTTTTTGAGAGAGTCAGACGGAGATGATTTTCTCACCCAGTTTTTTGGCGAGCTGCTTTTGGATTTCCGTGAAAAACATATACCGCTTGAGAATCTCCATGTATCTGGAGCTGTCGGACATCACAGCCTTGTCGGCCAACTGGAGCTTCATCGTGTGGATTTCGCGCCTGACGAAGTAATACTTGTAGTCGAGGACGAGACGTTGGATGATTTCGGCGAGGTTGTCGCTCTCCTCGCCCGTGTAGAATGTGCTGTCGACACGGTATTTCTCGTTGAGCATCTCCGATGCCGTGTGCTGAATCTGAAGGTCGGGCGAGGAAAGGAAAATCCGGCTGCAGGTCTCCCCCTCGTTGTCGACAAGCCTCAGCGCCTCATCCATCATCGCCGCATAGAGCGGAGAGATGAACGCCATGTTGTCGACATCCAGCTGCTCCTTCACCCATCTGACCATCTTGACCGGCACTTTCTGCCCGTTTTCGTCCTCCGTCGTGATCAACTGCTCGCCGTATCTGACCACCATCTGGATGATGAGCGCCTCGAGACCCACCATGTCGGAGGTCCACTTGTCGGACACAGCCTGGAACTGCGGAGGTTCGGAGCTGGAAACCTGCGGTTGTAAAGGTTGAGCTGGCGGCTGCTGTTGAACTGGCGACTGCTGTTGTTGCAGTCCAGGATCCTGGTCGGCCGTAGCAGACGACTCGGGACTGTCAGCCTGCGTCTGAGGGGCAGGCGACTGCTGTCCGCCGGCCTCCGGGTCGACATTCTGCAGCTGCTCCCTCTCCTGCAGCCGTTGCTGCCGGGCACGTTCCTGCTCCTGCTCCTTGAGCTTCCTCTCGCTGTTGATTTTCCGCAACTGCACGCAGCGTCGCATCAGCATCTGCTCGTCCATGTTCATCAGCTCGGCACACTCATGGAGATAGGCCGACCGGACAATCTCGTCAGGTATGACACTGATGGAATTGAGGATGTTCTCGGTGACCTCCGACCGTTTCCGCGGGTCAGTCCCCGCGTCGCGCATGAGGAGGTTGACCTTGAAGATGATGAAGTCCGTCTGGTGGTCCCTCACATAGTCCTTGAACTCCTGAGCCGAGTGCTGCCGCGAGAAGCTGTCGGGGTCGTGTCCGTCGGGGAGGATGAGCACCTTGACATTCATATTCTGTGCCAGGAGCATGTCCGTTCCCCTGATGGCCGCATGGATCCCCGCCTCGTCGCCGTCATAGATAAGGATGATGTTGTTGGTGAAACGCTTGAGCAGCCGAATCTGTGCGTCGTTGAGTGCCGTTCCCGAGTTGGCCACCACATTTTCGATACCGCACTGGTGCATGGAGAGCACGTCGGTGTATCCCTCTACCATGTAGACGAGCTGGTCCTTGGCAATTTGCTTCTTCGCCTGGAAGAGTCCATAGAGTTCCTGCAGCTTGTGGTAGACCTCCGAGTCGCTGGAGTTGACATATTTCTGCGCCACCCCCTTTGTCCTGGCGTCGAGCACCCTTCCTCCGAACCCGATGACCTGTCCGCTGAGCGAGAACCACGGGAACATGGCCCTGCCACGGAACTTGTCGGTGAGGGAGCCGTTTTCCTTCTTGAATGCGAGGGACGTGGCCACCAGAATATCCTCCTTGAATCCCTTAGCCAGAGCCGCCTTCGCCAGTGCGTCCCACTGGTCGGGCGCATATCCGAGCTTGAATTTCTCGATGATGTCGTCGCGGAATCCGCGGCTGCGGAAATAAGCCATCCCCACCGCCTGCCCCATGGGGTCGTGGAGCATGTAGTCGTGATAGAAGGATGCCGCCCAGTCGTTGAGCGCCAACATACGCTCGCGCTCGTTGCGGTTTTTCTGCTCCTCCTTTGTGAGTTCCTCCTCCTTGATCTCTATATTGAATTTCTTAGCCAGATGCCGCAACGCCTCAGGATAGGACATCTGCTCAATCTCCATGATGAACCCAACCGCCGACCCACCTTTTCCGCACGAAAAACACTTACACACCCCTTTCGCCGGATTGACGTAGAAAGAGGGTGTCTTGTCGTCGTGGAAGGGGCAAAGCCCTTTGTAGCTGGCGCCGGTGCGTCGGAGTGTGACGTAGTCGGAGACGACATCGTATATGTTCGCCGCATCGATGATGCGGTCGACAGTCTGACGATCGATCAAGGAAATTTACGATTTACTATTTACGATTTACTATTTATTTGAATATTTTATTATTTTGGCTATTTGCCATGCGGACGGGTGGGGGTGGAATTTACTATTTTCGATTTACTATTTATTGAGATATTTTATTATTTTGGCTATTTGCCATGCGGACGGGTGGGGGTGGAATATACTATTTACGATTTACTATTTATTGAGATATTTTATTATTTTGGATATTTTCCATGCAGACGGGTGGATTTCGAGGCTTTGAGACTTCGATAATTCAGGACTTCGGAATTTCTGGAATCAGGAGGCTTGAGGCCTTTTAGACAGCGGGGCTTATAGACACAAAAATTCCGCCAGCACGTGAATGAGGCTGACAGATTTTTGAAGAAGGATATGAATACGAAAACAAAATTGTCAGGAAATGGCGTTAAGAAATTCCTCGAGCTTGTCCTTCTGCTTGAACACGCCAGAGACGTCCATCGTGCGGGTGATTGCCCCCTGCTTCTGCACCCCTCGCATCTGCATGCAGAGGTGCTGTGCCTCGACGACTACAGCCACTCCTTTCGGCTTGAGCGTGTCCTCGATACATTTGCGGACTTCGACCGTGAGCCGTTCCTGCACTTGCAGGCGGCGAGCGAAGATGTCGATGACGCGCGGGATCTTGCTGAGTCCAACGATTTCTCCATTGGGCACATAAGCCACATGCACCTTACCGAAGAACGGCAGGATGTGGTGTTCGCACATGGAATAGAACTCCGTGTCCTTGATGAGCACCATGTCGTTGTAGTCCTCCTTGAACTTGGCTGAGTTGATGACGGCAACAGGGTCCATGTCGTAGCCCGCCGTAAGGAACACCATGCTTTTGGCCACCCTCTCCGGCGTGTTGAGGAGACCTTCACGCGTTTTGTCCTCACCGATGTAGTCGAGCACGTTGGCATAGCTTTTCGACAGCGCCTCAATCCTTTCTTTCAACAGCATAATATAGCAAATAGGAAGTTATTTAACTTAAGTTTTCTAAATAATAGCATGACACTCACACTATAGGCATGTTCTAATAATTAATAAATCCAAGAGAATTATCTTTGCCTGTGTTTGCCTCTTTTTGGCATCTTTGCTCTTAACCTCTTGAACC
>OCTX012171081.1_pt1 | contig 13596 bp, 8 predicted proteins | sample 1539691 | NCBI WGS metagenome assembly OCTX01 (sample SAMN02144231, study PRJEB22623) | gut metagenome | biome: sheep rumen | host: Ovis aries | place: New Zealand
GAGTGCCCAGAACAGGACTCGAACCTGCACGCCTCGCGGCACACGCACCTGAAACGTGCGCGTCTACCAATTCCGCCACCTGGGCATTTACGATTGAGGCCTTCCCCAATCTCTCTTTTTGTTCAATCTGTGAGCGGAAAACGGGACTCGGACCCGCGACCCCAACCTTGGCAAGGTTGTGCTCTACCAACTGAGCTATTTCCGCATAAACTTCTATTCTCAGAAGTGCATCTCTCTTGATTGCGGGTGCAAAGGTACTACTTTTTTCCGAACCGCCAAAACTTTTCGCCATTTTTTTTCAAAAAAAGTTCGAAGCAGAAAAAAAAGAAGCAAAAAGTTTGCGTAATAAAAGAAAAGTATGTATTTTTGCAAGCGAAATCAAGACAAAAACGAAAAGATGAAAACATCGTTTAATGCATGGTGGTGGCGCTGCTCAGGATTCAATAGGTCGTGAGGGTACAAGCCATGTATATGAACAAACAACATAAAGAGGCTCGTCGGAACATCACGACGGGCCTCATTATTTTAACGGCAATAGCACAAAACAGAACATATCAGAGCGACAACAACACAAAAAGATTATATATGAGTTATTTAGTTGACAAACGAGGATTTTACGGAGAATTCGGAGGGGCCTATGTGCCAGAGATTCTCTATGCTACAGTAAAGAACCTTCAGGAGCAGTATCTGCCCATCCTGGAGTCAGAGGAATTCAAGCGCGAGTATATGGCGCTGCTGCGCGATTACGTGGGACGCCCCTCGCCCCTCTATCTGGCTCGCCGCATGAGTAAGAAATATGGCTGTCGCCTCTACCTGAAGCGTGAGGATCTGAACCACACAGGTGCCCACAAGATCAACAACACCATCGGTCAGATCCTGCTGGCCAAGAAGATGGGCAAGAAGCGTATCATCGCCGAGACCGGTGCCGGCCAGCACGGCGTGGCTACAGCCACCGTCTGTGCACTGATGGACATGCCGTGCGTGGTCTATCAAGGGGCCCTCGACGTGGAGCGCCAGCACGTGAACGTGGAGCGCATGAGGATGCTGGGAGCCGAGGTGCGCCCCGTGAAGACCGGCAACTGGACGCTGAAGGACGCCACCAACGAGGCCATACGCGACTGGTGCTGCCACCCCAGCGACACCTTTTATATAATAGGTAGCACCGTGGGGCCACACCCCTACCCCGACATGGTGGCACGCCTGCAGAGCATCATCTCCGAGGAAATCAAGACACAATTGCTGGAGAAGACGGGACGCGACTATCCTGACTATCTCATGGCCTGCGTGGGCGGAGGCTCAAACGCCGCCGGCACCATCTATCACTACATCGACGACGAACGGGTACGTATCGTACTGGCCGAAGCCGGAGGCCAGGGAGCAGACACTGGGCATACGGCAGCCACCATCCACGCCGGCCGGCTGGGCATTCTGCATGGGGCAAAGACGCTGGTCATGCAGACACCTGACGGACAGATTATCGAGGCAGAGAGCATCTCGGCCGGTCTCGACTATCCCGGCATCGGTCCCATGCACGCCAACCTGGCCAGTCAGCATCGCGCCACCGTCTACAGCATCAACGACGACGAGGCCATCCGCGCTGCCTACGAACTGACACGCATGGAGGGAATCATCCCTGCGCTAGAGAGTGCCCACGCCATCGCTGCCCTGCAGAAGATGTCATTCCGGTCTGACGATGTGGTGGTACTCACCGTCTCAGGGCGTGGTGACAAGGACATCGAGACGTATCTTGCCCACCCCCAACCTCTCCCCAAGGGGGAAGGGGGGCTTAAATAGTCCGGAAGAATCCCAAGCAATCATTAGAAGAACCATCAACAACAGCATCAACAACAGCATCAACAACAGCATCAACAATAGAATCAACAATAGAATCAACATGGAAACAAATAATAACAAGACTAACCAGACCCCTCCCTTGGGGAGAGGTAAGGTGTGGGCCTTCACCACAGTGTCACGCACCATCCTGGCCGACCTTTACACGCCGGTGGGTGTCTACATTCGACTGCGCGACATCTACCCCCAGAGTGCGCTGATGGAGAGCAGCGACTATCACGACCAAAACAACTCACGCTCGTTCATCGGCATCAACCCCATCGCCTCGGTGGCCATCTCTCACGGCGAGGCCGTCTGCCGCTATCCCGGCGGCACGAAGACCACACGCCCCATCAGCAATACCTATCGCTGCGAACACGCCATCAACGAGTTCCTGTCGAGGTTCAGCGTGACGGGCGACAACCGGAAATACTGCGGTCTGTACGGCTACACCTCGTTCAACGCCGTGCGCTATTTCGAGGACATTCCCGTCAAGGACGAGACACAGGAGAAGAACGATGCGCCAGACATGCTCTACATCCTCTATCGCGACATCATCGTCTTCGACCATTTCAACAACCTGCTGACCATTGTCTCCCTCCAGGAAATGCCAGCAGCCCCAGAAGTCCCAGAAGCCCCATTAGCCCCAGAAGCCCCAGAAGCCCCAGAAGCCCCAGAAATATCAGCCATTCTCAGGGCCATGAACCGCACCAACGTCCAGACCTATGACTTCCACCCCGTAGGCGAAGTGAGGAGCACATTGACCGACGAGGAGCACAAGGCAAACATCCGCCGCGGCATCCGTCATTGTCTGCGCGGCGATGTCTTCCAGATTGTGCTCTCGCGCCGCTTCATCCAGCGATATGAAGGTGATGATTTCAAACTCTATCGGGCCCTGCGCAGCATCAACCCATCGCCCTATCTCTTCTATTTCGACTTCGGCGGTTTCCGCATCTTCGGATCAAGTCCTGAGACGCACTGCCGTATCGAAGGACGCAAAGCCTACATTGACCCTATAGCAGGTACCACCAGACGCACGGGCGACACTGAGGCCGACAAGCGGGGAGCCGAATTCCTGCGCAACGACCCCAAGGAGAATGCCGAACATGTGATGCTAGTCGACCTGGCGCGCAACGATCTCTCGCGCAACTGCCACAACGTGAAGGTGGAGTACTACAAGGATATACAGTACTACTCGCATGTCATCCATCTCGTTTCACGCGTCAGCGGCGAACTGAACGATGCCGGCCCCGACCGTCAGCCGACCGACCCCATCAAGGCCTTCATCGACACCTTTCCCGCTGGCACGCTGAGCGGTGCACCCAAGGTGCGTGCCATGCAACTCATCAGCCAATACGAACCGCACAATCGCGGAGCCTACGGCGGATGCATAGGCTTCATCGGCCTCGACCGCTCGCTCAACCAGGCCATCACCATCCGCACCTTCGTCTCACGGAACGGCGAACTGTGGTTCCAGGCCGGTGGCGGAATCGTGGCCAAGAGCAACGATGAGTATGAACTGCAGGAAGTGAACAACAAACTAGGGGCACTCCGTCGTGCCATCATGCAGGCAGAATCTCTATAACCGAACTTTTCCAACTCATTTTAACAACCTCAGATATCATCCACAACAATGAATATAGCCATTATCGACAACTACGACTCGTTCACCTACAACCTCGCCCACCTCGTCCGCGAACTGGGTGCCGAGGTAACGGTGCTGCGCAACGACCAGTTTCCCCTGGAGGCACTGGAGTCTTATTCGAAAATCATCCTCTCGCCCGGACCAGGCATCCCTTCTGAGGCCGGCCTGCTGCTCGACGTCATACGCACCTTTGCCGGCCGCAAGCCAATACTGGGCGTCTGTCTAGGCCACCAGGCCATCGGCGAGGTGTTCGGAGCCCAACTGGAGAACCTCAGCGACGTATTCCACGGGGTGGCGACGCCTTGCCGCATCATTGCTGACGACGCCCTCTTCAGCGGTCTGGAGCGCGAGATTACCGTGGGCCGCTACCACTCCTGGGTCGTTTCCCGCCAGCATTTCCCCTCCTGCCTGGAAGTGACGGCCGAAAGTCCCGAGGGACAAATCATGGCCTTGCGCCACCGCCAGTTGAACGTACGCGGCATACAGTTCCACCCCGAGAGTGTACTCACCCCCGACGGCCGCAAGATGCTCCAGAACTGGCTCTACCTGTAGTCATGGCCCAGGATCCCCATATTCCCCATTAGCCCCATTAGCCCCAAACTATCAAAACAAATAATTCACAAAAAAAATATGGCTAAACAGACAATGAAAGACATCCTCAACAGGATGCTCAACCACGAGGAACTCTCACGTGAAGAAATGAAGGACATCCTCGTCGGTATCACCCAGAGCGAATATCCCAACGAACAGATTACAGCCCTGCTCACGGCCTTGCAGATGCGAGGCGTCACCGTCGACGAACTGCTCGGCTTCCGCGACGGCATCCTCGAGACCGGCGTACCAGCACTGCTTAGTGCCGACCGCTACATCGACGTAGTGGGCACGGGCGGCGACCGCAAGAACACCTTTAACATTTCTACCACGGCATGTTTCGTCATTGCCGGTGCAGGCTATAAGGTGGCCAAGCACGGCAACTATGCCGCTACTAGCACCAGCGGCGCGTCGAACGTCATCGCCAATCACGGCGTCCATTTCACCGACGACCTCGACCGTCTGAACCGCTCGCTCAACGAAGCCGGCATCGTCTACCTGCACGCACAACTCTTCGCACGTGCCATGAAGTTCGTAGGCCCCATACGTAAGGCCCTGCAGTTTCCCACCATCTTCAACCTCCTCGGACCGCTGGTCAACCCCTCACAGCCCAAGTGCCAACTGCTGGGCGTGGCCAACCTCGACCAGATGCGGCTCTACACGCAGGTCTACCAGCGCATAGGCATCGACTACGGCATCGTCAACTCCATCGACGGTTACGACGAGATCTCGCTCACCGGACCGTTCAAGGTGACCACCAACCACTACGAACGCGTCTTCAATCCTGCCGACCTGGGCTTCGAGTGCGCCAAGCCGGAGGAACTCGTGGGGGGAGCCACCGAAGAGGAGGCCAAGCAGATCTTCGACGCCGTGCTCGAAAACCGTGCCCTACCTGCCCAGAAGAACATCGTGCTGGCCAACGCTGCCTTCGCTATCCAAGTAATGGAACAAGGCACCAAAAGCATAGAGGAGTGCATCGCCATCGCCCGCGAGAGCATCGACAGCGGCCGTGCCCTACAGACCTTCAAGAAATTCGTCGAACTGAACTCATAAGGCCCATAAGCCCCATTGGCCAAATAAGCCCCATTCGCCCCATAAGGCCCATTCGCCCCATTGGCCCCATTGGTCCAATAAGCCCCATAAGGCCCACTAATCCCCATAATCCCCCCCAAAAATGCAAGACATCCTACAAACCATCATCGCCACCAAGCAACAGGAACTGGCCTGCATGAAGCAAAAGAAGCCCTCGCTGCGCCAGGCTCTGCTCGACAGTCCTACAGGCATCATTGCTGAATTCAAGCGCCGCTCGCCCTCAAAGGGCTGGATTAAGCAGGACGGACGCGCTGCAGACATACCCATCGCCTACCAGCAGAACGGGGCTGCCGCACTGAGTATTCTCACCGACAAACAATATTTCGGCGGTCACGATCGTTTTATCACTGAGGCAAGGCACGCTGGTGTGACCATCCCCATCCTCTACAAAAACTTCGTCATCGACGAGATGCAGGTCTACGAGGCTTGCCTCTGCGGAGCATCGGCAGTGCTGCTCATTGCCGCCTGCCTGACGAAAGAACGCTGTAGCCGACTCATGCGGCTGGCTCACGAGTTGGGCCTCGAAGTGCTCCTTGAGATGCACGACGAGCGCGAACTGGAATATGCCGATCTCGGGCCTGACCTCTGCGGCATCAACAACCGCCATCTGGGATCATTCGTTACCAGCGTCGAGACCTCGTTCATGCTGGCCGAACGACTGCCCCGCGAGGCCGTCAAAGTCAGCGAGAGCGGCATCTCAGACCCGCTGGTGGTCAGAGACCTGCGCACGGCTGGCTTCCACGGCTTCCTCATCGGCGAGACGTTTATGCGCGAACCGCAACCCGGCGAAGCCCTCCGCCAGTTCATCGAGCGGATTTAGCCTCTGAATATAAATGCGGATTTAGTCACTTATAATATATAATAAGGTATATGAAAATAAAAGTATGCGGAATGCGCGACGGCGAGAACATCCGTCAGGTCAGCAAACTGGGAATCGACTACATCGGTTTCATCTTCTGGGACCGTTCACCACGCAATGTCACCATGGTGCCCACCCAGGCCGGCATCATCCCCGACCGGGCTCCGAGCGACCTCTGCGAGAAAACGCCCAAGCGTCCACAACGCGTCGGCGTCTTCGTCGACGAGATGCCTCAGAACATCATCACACGTGTGGTCAACTACGACCTCGACGTCATCCAACTGCACGGCCACGAGACGCCCACGATGATTCGCAACTTGCGTGCAACCCTCGACCCAGACATCCGCCCCGCCATCCAGATCTGGAAGGCCATCGCCATTGCTCCCTCCCCTTCCGCCTGCAGCGCTCCCCATCCTGTCTGTCACGATACCGTCGCCTCCCTCGTTGCCCCCTATACCGACTGCGTCGATGCCTTCCTCTTTGACACGCAGACACCCACCGCAGGAGGCAGCGGACACCATTTCGAATGGAGCATACTCGACACCTACGACGGTCCTAAGCCCTTCATGCTAAGCGGCGGTATCGGCCCTGACGATGCAGAGCGCATGCGCCATTTCAACCACCCACTCTGCATGGGCATCGACCTCAACTCACGCTTCGAGACGGCACCCGCCATGAAGGATGTTAATCTGCTGCGACAATTCATCACCGCCCTCAAAGCATGAACAAAAAAAAAACGCCCCCAAAGCATGACCCCCAAAAACAACCATAAAATACAACAAAAACAACCACAAAAGACTTATGAATAAAATCAATAAACTTTTCGCCGAAAGAGGCGACCGCAAACTGCTTTCCCTCTATTTCTGTGCCGGTGCACCTGCACTCGACAGCACCACCGACGTCATTCTGTCCCTGCAAGCCGGAGGCATCGACATGATAGAAGTAGGCATCCCCTTCAGCGACCCGATGGCCGACGGCCCCGTCATCCAGGATGCTGCCACCAAGTCGCTGAAGAACGGCATGACCCTCCAGACGCTTTTCCACCAACTGAAGAGCATCAAGCAGGAAGTGACCATCCCCCTGCTGCTGATGGGCTACCTCAACCCCATCATGCAGTACGGCATCGAACACTTCTGCCAGTCGTGCGTCGAAACAGGCGTGAGCGGCATGATCATCCCCGACCTGCCCTTCCAGGACTATCTCGATGACATCAAACCCGTGGCCGACCGCTACGACCTGCGCGTCATCATGCTCATCACGCCAGAGACGTCGGACGAGCGCATCCGCTTCATCGACGAGCACACCGACGGCTTCATCTACATGGTATCGTCGGCAGCCACCACCGGTGCCCAAAAATCATTCGACGACCAGAAACAGGAATACTTCCGCCGCATCAACGCTATGAACCTGCGCAACCCACGTATGATAGGCTTCGGCATCAGCAACCGCCAGACGCTCGCCTCGGCCCAGGCCAACGCCGCCGGTGCCATCATCGGCTCGAAATTTGTCACCCTGCTTGACCAGGAAGGCCGTGCTGACCGTGCGCTCAAGAAACTGCTGGCTGCGCTGGCGCAATAAGTTTATTCGGGATGAATCAGAAAAAGAGATGTCTTTCTTTTGGTAGTTACAATATTATTACGTAACTTTGCGCCATAAAACTTAAGAACTAAATACTAAAACGAACATGAACAAAAAGACCATTCTCATTAGTTTGCTCTGCATGTTGATGCCGCTCACCGCCATGGCCATCGACTGGGACAAGCAGAAATACGAACAAATAGAGAAGAGCATCCGCCAGCCGCAGATCAGCGGCAAGGACTACGTCATCACCACGTTCGGCGCCAAGGCCTCGGCAACGGCCGCCCACAACCAGAAGGCCATCCAGAAGGCCATCGACCGCTGTTCCAGGAAAGGCGGAGGGCGCGTTGTCGTGCCCGCCGGAGAGACTTTCGTGACAGGAGCCATCCACCTGAAGAGCCACGTCAACCTGGTGGTGGAAGAGGGGGCTGTACTGCGCTTCGCCTTCCAGCCCGAACTCTATCCCGTCGTAGAGACATCGTGGGAGGGTCTCGACTGCTACAACCTCTCGCCCTGTATCTATGCTTTCCAGCAGACCGACATCGCCGTCACGGGCAAGGGCACCATCGACGGCGGCGGCTCGCGCCAGACGTGGTGGCCTTGGTGCGGCGCTGCGAAGTTCGGATGGAAAGAGGGTATGACAGCCCAAAAGAACGAGGCGCGACCGCGACTGCTGAAGAACGGCGAGGATGGCGTGCCTATGAAGGACGACAAGGGACAGCCCACCCGTGAGCGTACCTTCGGACAGAAGGACGGACTGCGCCCGCAACTCATCAACTTCAACGAGTGTCAGCGCATACTGATAGAGAATGTCACCCTGCTCGACTCGCCCTTCTGGGTCATACACCCCCTGAAGTCGACCGACGTCACCGTGCGCGGTGTACATATCAATAACGACGGCCCCAACGGCGACGGATGCGACCCCGAGTCGTGCGACCGCGTGCTTATCGAGAACTGTTTTTTCAACACCGGCGACGACTGCATAGCCATCAAGAGCGGGCGCAACCGCGACGGACGCGAGCGAGCCATGCCCTCGCAGAACATCATCATACGCCATTGCGAGATGAAAAACGGCCACGGAGGCGTGGTCATCGGCTCTGAGATCAGCGGCGGCTGCAAGAACGTCTTCGCCCACGACTGCGTGATGGACTCGCCCAACCTGGACCGCGTGCTGCGCATAAAGACCAACTCCTGCCGGGGCGGTGTCATCGAGGACATCTTCGTCAAGGATGTCAAGGTAGGACACTGCGGCGAGAGCGTGCTGAAAATCAACCTCGACTATGAGCACAACGAAATTTGCTGCCGAGGCAACTACCCCGTGGTGCGCAACGTACTGATGGAGAACGTCACATGTCAGAAGTCACGCTACGGCGTGCAGATTATCGGACTGGAAGAGGACACCTTCGTCAACGACATCACCGTGCGCAACTGCCGCTTCAATGGCGTGCAGCAGGGCAACACCATCACCGGCAAGACCCGCAACATCACCTTCGACCGCCTCTATGTCAACGACGGGCTGGTGCTACTCGAGAAACCCTATAAGCACTACTCGGAATGGATGACACGCTCGGAGATGAAGCGAACGCCGAAGTCTTTCATGCTCGATTTCTCCACACGACCCAAGTGGTCCTATGTCATGGGCATCGAACTGGAAGGCATGCTCGACACCTACCTGCGCTACGGCGGTGAAGACATCCGGCGCTACTGCCAGCAGTACACTGACACGATGATCAACGAGAAGGGCGACATACGAGGCTACAACATCCTCGACTACAACCTCGACAACATCCGCACAGGCCACTTCGTCACCCGCATGTACCAGCAGTGGCCGGAGAAGAAGAACCTGCTGGCCATGCAGACCATGATGAAGCAACTGCAAGACCAGCCGCGCACCAAGGCCGACCGCGTCTACTGGCACAAGGCCATCTATGCCTATCAGGTGTGGCTCGACGGCATCTTCATGGGACTGCCCTACCGCTGTCTGACAGCACCCATCACCCTCAGCCCCCAGAAAACCCAGAAGCCCCATAAAGCCCAGAAGCCCCATGAGCCCCAGAAGCCCCATGAGCCCCATAACCCCCAAATCACCGCCATCTACGACGATGCCGTCGACCAACTTAAGATCACCTACGAGCGCACCCTCGACCCCAAGACAGGCCTCAACCGCCATGCCTACGACGAGACGCGCAAGGCCTTCTGGGCCGACCCGCAGACCGGTCTGTCGCAGCATTGCTGGGGGCGTGCCCAGGGCTGGTACACAATGGCTCTCGTCGAGGTGCTCGACGCTGTGCCCGAGGACTATAGCCGTCGCGGCGAACTGATTGAACTGCTGACGAAAGACCTCGATGCCGTCATCAAGTGGCAGGACAAGCAGACGGGCGTGTGGTATCAGGTGATGGATGCCCCCGGACGCGAGGGCAACTATCTTGAGTCCACCTGCTCGGCCATGTTCACATACGTGCTGCTGAAAGCCTACCGCAAAGGCTATGTGGGCACCAAATACCGCGACGCCGGCATCAAGGCCTATCGCGGCATCATAAACAATTTCATCCGCGTCAACGACGACCTGACCATCTCGCTCACCAACTGCTGCAGCGTGGCCGGACTGGGCCCTGCCGCCACCGACGAGGTCATCGCCGCCATGAAGCAGGTCAATCCAAAAGGCTCAGTCAAGGAGAACCGTCGCCGCGACGGCTCTTACGACTACTATCTCTCCGAGAAGATTCGCGACAACGATGCCAAGGGCCTCGGCCCCTTCATCTGGGCATCGCTCGAAATGGAGCAGATGGGATTCACCACCGACAACGTCATGCAGCCCATCAACCGACAGGCCGTCACACAGCGCAACAACCCCGTCATCACCGAGGCCGACCCACTGGCGTCGCTCAGCGTGGGCAACGGCCACTTCGCAACGACGGTCGACGTCACCGGACTGCAGTCGTTCCCTTTTGACTATGAGGCAGGTGTGCCTCTGACTGCCATGTCCGACTGGGGATGGCATAAGTTCGAAAACACCAACGGCCTCACGCCCCGGGAAAGCGAGAAGACATTCGACCTGGGTCACGGCCACCCTGAGATCTACGCCGTAGAATACAAGAAGGCTGAGGATGGCCGCCACAAGCAGGCCACCGAGTATTTCCGTGTAAACCCCCACCGCCTGAACCTGGGCATCATCGGCCTTGACATGCAGACGACCAACGGCAAGCCCATCGCCCTCAGCGACCTGCGCGCCATCCGCCAGGAACTGAAACTCTACGACGGCATCATCGAGTCGCAGTTTGTGGTCGACGGCCATACCTTCGAGGTCACCACCGCCGCCCTGCAGGACAAGGACGCTACACTCTATCGCATCAAGTCGGAACTGCTGAAGAACGGCCGTGCCAAGGTGCGCATACGTCTGCCCTACCCCACAGGCCGTCATGCCGATGCCGCCACCGACCTCACACGTCCCGAGCGCCACCAGTCGCGCATCATCAGCAGCGACAGCCAGTCTGCCATCATCGAGCACACCCTCGACAGCACTACTTACTACCTCGCCCTCCGCTGGCAGGGCCAGGCCACGCTCAGCGAGCAGGCACCCCACGACTTCCGGCTCACCCCCACCACCGACGTTCTCGCCCTTGAGGCCGAATACACCCCCGCCATCAGTGCGCCGGTCGGTTTCCCCGACCGGATGCCTGCCCTCGTCTACGACCAGCAACTGCGGGCCGTGATCAAAGCCTGGAACCGCTGGTGGCAGCAGGGCGCCATCGTCGACTTCAGCCTCTGCACCGACCCCCGCGCCAAAGAACTGGAGCGCCGCGTGGTGCTCTCGCAATACCTCACTCAGATCAACTGCGCCAACGCCCAGCCTCCACAAGAGACTGGGCTCACCTATAACTCGTGGTTCGGCCGACCCCATCTGGAGATGACCTGGTGGCACATGGTCGACTTCGCTCTCTGGAGCCGTCCTAAGGTTGTGGAGCAAGTGCTCGACTGGTACAACACCGTGGCCTACCCCGTAGCCCGCCAGATAGCACAGCGACAGGGGTTCAAGGGCATCCGCTGGATGAAAATGACCGACCCCTGGGCGGGCGAAGCCCCATCGAACACAGGCTCGTTCCTCATTTGGCAGCAGCCCCACTACATCTATTTGGCCGAAGAGATGTATCGTGCCAACCCCACTGGTGCCACCCTCAGTAAATATGCCCGGCAGGTAGAAGAGACGGCCAACTTCATGGCCGACTTCGTCTCCCAGCAGCCCCAGTCGCCCCACCCCACCTACTTCCTCCAAGGTGCCACCGCCATGCAGGAATCAATGTCGAAGGACTTCTCGTTCAACCACCCCTTCGAACTGGCCTACTGGCAGTACGGTCTCAGCGTGGCCAACACCTGGCGTGAGCGGATGGGCAAGGAGCGCAATCCGCTCTGGGACGACATCGTAGCCCACATGGCCCCCCTGCCCAAAAATGCCAACGGCATCTACATCGCCGGCCTCCCCAAAGGCAATACGGACAAACTGGAGAGTTTCGATCCCTTCGACACCGTTGGCGGCAACGCCAAGAACAGCGGATATGAGACCATCGCAGAGAAAGGCCGCAACGACCACCCTGCCGTCCTGGGGCCCTTTGGCATGCTCCCCCAAACACCCGTCAGCAGCGATACCGCGACGGCCGCCAAGACCCTCGACTGGGTGATGAAGAACTGGAACTGGCAGACCACCTGGGGATGGGACTACGGTATGGTGGCCATGGCTGCCGCCCGCATCGGACAGCCCGCCACAGCCCTCCAGGCCCTGCTCATCGACACACAGAAGAACACCTACCTGCCCAACGGCCATAACTTCCAGACCCCCGACCGTCTGCGTCTCTACCTGCCCGGCAACGGTGCCCTCCTTTCGGCCGTCGCCATGATGTGTGCCGGATGGGACGGCTGTCCCACGCCCACCAACCCCGGCTTCCCCCAAGACGGCACCTGGAATGTCCGCTGGGAAGGTCTCCAGCGCATGCAATAAATAAATGAAACGAACAACAATGAAGCAACTCCTCACAACCCTCATCCTCGCCGTCCTCACCCTCCCCGTCGTGGCTCAAGCCCCCGCCTTCCCCGGTGCTGAGGGCCACGGCCGTTATGCCACTGGCGGACGTGGCGGCACCGTGGTCCACGTCACCAACCTCAACGACTCTGGCACAGGCTCCTTCCGCGATGCCGTCAGCACCAGCAAGAACCGCATCGTGGTCTTCGACGTGGCCGGTGTCATCGCCCTGAAGTCAGACATCACCTGCAAGGACAACATCACCATCGCCGGCCAGACAGCCCCATCGCCCGGCATCACCCTGCGCTACTACACCCTGCGCCCCGGTGCCAACAACATCATCCGCTTCATCCGCATCCGCCGCGGACAGGAGAAAGATGTCAACGACGGAGCCGATGCCATCTGGCAGCGCAACAAGACGCTCATGATGCTCGACCACTGCTCATTCTCGTGGTCCATCGACGAGGTCGCCTCGTTCTACGACAACAACAACTTCACCATGCAGTGGTGCACCATCGGCGAGAGCCTCAACAATGCCGGCCACGACAAGGGGGCCCACGGCTACGGCGGCATCTGGGGCGGCAAACTGGCCTCCTTCCACCACAACATGATCGTGCACTGCAACAACCGTACGCCACGCTTCAACGGTGCACGCTACAACTGGACCGGCTATACCGCCAACAAACTATACAGCCAGTATAACTGGAAGAACGCCGTACAGGCGGAGAATGTCGACTTCCGCAACTGTGTGGTCTACAACTGCGGCAACGGATGCTATGGCGGTCCCGGCGGCGGACAGATCAACATGGTGAACAACTACTACAAGAGCGGACCCGCTGAGGCGACATCCTATATCACCACCACATCGGTGGCCAACAGTATTACTGCAGAAAAATACCCAACCTACTGGGATATGTTCAGCCGCTACTACATCAGCGGCAACCGACTGGACAGCAAGGCCAATGCCGACTGGAGCAGCGTCTACTA
>OCTX012232707.1_pt1 | contig 13595 bp, 9 predicted proteins | sample 1539691 | NCBI WGS metagenome assembly OCTX01 (sample SAMN02144231, study PRJEB22623) | gut metagenome | biome: sheep rumen | host: Ovis aries | place: New Zealand
CGGCCTCGCCCACCGACTCCACCTTCTCCTGCGACGCCTTCTGCTTCTCTTCCTTGCCGGCAAGCCACCGCTGGTAGCCGTCTTCTATCTCTTTCAGTTTCTCTTCGTGCATCTTCTTGCAATGGTCCTGCCACTGCTCGCGGTTTTCCTTCATGGCCTTACGCACGTCGTCCATATATTCCGGCTTCTCGCCCTCGCTGTGTAGGGCGAGCTGTATCTCAGCCTCAGCGACAGCCTTTTCTATCTTCGCCTTACACTCGTCGTACAAGGTATCGACATACTCCTTGAGCAGGTCGCGGCGTTCCTTGTCCACGTCGGGCATGGTAACCAACAGATACTCCACGTCACGCGGTCCGCTGCCGTCCTCGGGGTCAACGCTGATGGTCTCACGGCTCTGCTTGAACTCCGGGTGCATTTTGGCGACACCCTCGGCCAAGGCCACCATCTCGTCGTCGTAGTTGGGAACGATGGCAAAGCGGTACTCGTCCTTCTGCATGATGGTGGCAACGTCTTCCAGCTTCTTCCCCTCGCCCTCTATCTCGACGGTGATGGGCAGCAGCGAAGCCTCCTCTGCCTTGACACACAGGTTCTTGTAGCTGAAGTACATGATGGCCGTACTGTTTTGCAGCTTTTCCTGCAACTGGTTCATATCACTGGCTATAGCTCTTTTCATCGTCTGTTCGCTTAAAAGATTCTACCTTATTCTATTTACTGGGCATCCTCGGCCTTCAGTTTCGTACTCAGGCTGCCGCCAGCACCGGGCGCACCCACACCCATGCCGTCGCTGATGTTCGGCGACTTGAACGACGTCTTGGCTTCCAGGTTGTCGAAGGTGCCCTTCGGAGCCTTCACCTCGCCCTTCACCTCGGTGTCGGCGTTGATGGTCGTCTTGCCGTAGAGCTGCGTCTTGCTGCCCTTCACGTTGGCATCGCCGTCCGACAGCTGCACCACAGCCTTGCCGTCGCCCTGCTGGGCCTCATAGGTCTTGTCGGCAAACACGCCCACCTCCTCGCTGACGCCCTGCAGCAGTTTGCTCTTGATGCTCTTCGACTTGGCACCGACAAACATCTTCTGCGAGACGAGCAGCATGGTGCCGCCGTCTGCCAGCGACTTGTCGTCCAGCTTCTCCTTGTCCACATCCATCGACTTGACGCTGACCGCCTTGGCATTGACGGCAATGCTGCCCGTAGCCTTCCCTTCAGTATCGACAGCCAAGAGACCCATCTTCTCGGCACGCACAGTCACCGCACTGTCCTTGGTCAGCGTTTTCGGCGTAAGCTTGCCGTCCTTCACTTCATAATCGAAGCCCTCTACGGCCAGTGTCTTCGAGCGTACCACGATGTCGCCCTCGCTCTTGTATTCTCCCTTGGTCAGCTTGCCCTTGTCGTCGCGGCTGATGCCGGCAGGCGTAGCCGTAGAAACCTCGATGCGCTTGGCACTGATGCTCACATGGCCGTCGGCAGCCAATCCCTTCTCCAGGTATTTCTTCTCACGGTTCTCATAGTCCATGGCCTCGATGCAGACATCCTGCGAGGCTATGCGCACCTGTCCGCCAGCCTTGATTTCCTTGCCGTCCTGCGTCGGTTTCGAGGTGACAATGGCCACCCGCTCCGAGGTGAGTGCAAAGCTGCTGCCATCGACCAGCGTACCGTCGGGATTAGACATGCTGATGCCCATCCGCTTGGTATGTATCGACACGCCGGCCTCCGGGTTGGTGCGCAGCGTACCGTCGCCGTCGTGGCTGAGTATGCTGATCTGCTCACCGGTCAGCGACAGCGAGGCACCGGTGGTCTTCTTGGTGAACGCGTCGCCCGTCTGTACCTTGTCCTTTTGTTTGTCAAACGTGGCCGCCTGACGGGCCGCCTCGGCTTGCAGCGACACGGTATGTATGAAATCGACCATGCTCCGGTAGAGTGCCGGCAGCATGCTGCTGATATTCTGCTGGTACGACACGATGTCGATGGTGTTCGCCCGTACCTCTGCAATGTCGCCAGACAGCTTCTCCTGCTGGTCCATGAGGTCTTTCAGCTGCTTCATGAAACTGCTGATGTCCTTCATCTGCTTGTCGGCAGTGTCCTTCAGCTGCTGCTGGCGGTCCTTCATGGCCTTCGCCTTCTCCTCCATGGCTTTCTTGCGGTCTGTCGAAGTCTGCGACGCACTGATGTCCAGCTGCCGGTCGGCATGGATGTAGATGCCGCTGGCTGCCGGCATGGGGGCTGCCGAGACGAAGGCATCGGTGGCATCGTCGCTTTGCAGGGTCAGCGAACGCGCCTGACTGACGATGGAGGAATGGGGATATACCACCGCTTCCAGTCCGTCGATGCCGGGATCTACCGCCGTCTGTCGGATGGAGGTTGCCCGGCTGGTGATGGCGCCATGCTCCCCCACCCCGTCGAGGTCGATGTCCGATGCCCGCAAGACCACACGCCCGCTGCCCATCAGGTCGCCACTCTTATCGACATTGCCGATGATGACCTCCGGAGCCGAGAGAATCAGGCGACTGTCGCTGCGCACGTATTTCCCACTGTCCAGCCGGTTGAAGATGTCGTTCTTCATCTGCTGCACCTCGTCCTTCTGCCTGTGGATTTCCTGCAGGTCTTTCGACACGCTCTTCTGGAAGTCTTCCAGCACCTTTTTCCAGTCGTCAAAGATATAGTCCATCGCTGATCGTTATTGTCATTAGTTCGTCATCTTTTCACGTACATAGGCCAACAAGCCCTGGTTGTGCTCCGGGTTTTCATTCACGTCGTAAGTGAAGTTCTCGGTGTGGTCGGTATTGGCACGGTAGATGTCTTGCGACAGCACCATCGTACCCGCCGGGCCACCCGTAAAGAGTATCTGCCCCTGCTCTGCCGTGTTGAAGGCGAAGAGGTCGGCAGTGTCCTTCCACAAGGTTGTCCACGACTTCACGGCTTGCTTCAACGGGTCTTTGCCGCCTTTCTCCCAGAACAGCTTACCGTAAGAGCTGTCGGGTTTCGGCACCTGGACATACTGTAGCGAGTTGACATATTTGAGCCAAGCTTCTTCAATGTTGTCACCGAAGGGGTCGGGGGCTGCCGGGGGTGTCTCTTTCAGTCCTGTAATCTTGTTCAGCGTCGTGGCTTGCTGCAGATGGAAATGTGAGACAGCCTTTAGATACAGCGCACGGCGCAGCTTCTTCTTGACGGCATCATTTAGTGCTGGACTGATGGCTTCAGGCGTACTGGTCAGATGCTTCACGCCATCCGTATCAAGCAGGGTCTTTATGATTGTCTTGTCGAAGATGTTCTGCTTGTCGGCTTCTACGAAATTTATTTCCATGCCAATGCTGTCCTTCAACGCATCCAGCGTAGCTATATCCAGGGATGCCTTCAGTATCTTGACCCTGTCATTCAGTGCTTCGAGCATACTTACAAATGCATTACGGTAGCCATCCACATTGGCTTTTACCCTATCCACGGTCTGTTGATCTTGGATATGCTCTGCTTCTACTTCGGGGGCAAACTTATGGGCTTGAATGACATATTCAGCCTCATTGGCATTAACATCTACCAGCAGTCCCGACCATGTCACATCGTTCACAGTTATATGTTCCCTGCCCTGCCATATCTTGCCGATGGCATCTGCCAGATCGAACGGAGGAATGGGAGCCTGTCCCCCAGCCCTTTGTTTCTGTACAGGAACGCATTGTGTACGTATGCTCTCTATCAACAGATAGGCTGCGCCATACTTATTATGGAAGCTATTATGCAGCTCATCCACGAAAGTAGAGACATGGTCAAACTCTTCATGGATACGCTTGAACATGGGGTTCTCCTGGTAGTCCTTGGGTTTCTTGTATGCCGATATGGGATAGGCCGCGCTGGCACCGCCGGCCTCCAGCATGAGGTATCGCTTCGAGGTAAGCTGCAGCTTGCCCTCCACCGGCTTGGCCACCATCTCCCAGGCATGGCGCAGCACGGTGACGTCGATGATGTCGCCCACCATCGAAGCCATCTTCTTGGTGACGGCAGCCGGGATGGCCAACGCTATTTTGGCCGCCGTATTTCCTTCTCCATTCAAAATCGGATAGAACTTGTCGGTGATGTTCTTTCCCGATGTCATCGTGATGTTGTTGCCGGCCTCCATGGTGATGTTCTTTCCCTTGATGGTGATGTCGCCGTTGGGGGCACTGATGGTCACGCCGGTGAAGGCCCCCATCTTGATGTCGCCCCATGGCGATAGGATGCTGATGTTGCGGTCTTCCGTACAGCCTTTGATTTTCCATATTCCATAGCGGTCCTTCAGTTCTATGCTTCCCTGGAAATACTTACCGGCAACGGTGGTCTTGTCCATGCTGCTGCCGAACCAGTTCCAATAGGGGAAGAAGCCGTTGATAAAATTCGTGAACGGGAAAATCTTGCTCAGCATAGGCGTCATCCCCGTAGGCAGTCCGTCGGAAATGTTGATGGAATGTCCGCCGGGCGATGCCAGTACAATGCTGTTGGACCGCGAACTGTCGCGGGCGATGAAGCCAGGCAAAGCGGTCTCTACAGCCCCCACCACGTAGGGCCGCTCCACGTTGCCGTAGAGGAAGTTCACCAGCACATGCTCCTCTTCGTAGTGCCGCCCATGCACGCCTGCTCCGCCGGTGGCTGCCGGTTGGGCGTACATCAGCCACGGCGAGGCTATCTCGTCCTCGGCCTGCCAGTTGTACATGATGCGCACGCGGTTCCTGCACAGCGGGTCTTCGGCATCCTTCACCGTGGCCAGCTGCGGGCCAGACAGCCGGATGTGCCCCGTGGGCAGCATGGGTGGCAGATACTCGTCTCGGCCGATTCCCCGCTCATCCTTAGCCACCATCTTGACAGCCACCACCTTATAGGACATCTTGCTGGTGTTCGGCTTGATTTCATAGTTGGCGACGCCTTTCCTTACAATCTCCTTCGGGTGGCAAGCCTCTATCTTCACGACAATGTAGCTGCCACCCATGACGCTCACCTGCTCGCCCAGTTTCAGGTCGGGATAGTTGGTGTCGAAATCCAGGGTGACCACGTTCTTCTCGGCCTTCAGCTCCGCTTCCAGTATCTTGGCATACAGTTCGTTGGTCAGCACGGGGTTCTTCTCCGTAAACTCCCTGTACTCTGTGTCGCTCACCTTCTGGTCTTCATGGTAGGGCACGGTCTGGGCGCCCGTCTTGTCGCCAATCTTGTCGCCCGACGGGGAACCGAAGTAGTGTTTGTTGAAGGTTTTGTTGTTCGCATTGACCAGCTTCTTGGCCTTCCCTACCGCCACGCCGTCATCCACCAGCACATCGACCACGAAATCGACCAGGTTCTTGCCGTTGCACAGCAGCTGGCCGAACTTCGCCAGCCAATAGGCATCGCCACCCTCGGAAATCGAGTTGCCCAGCATGCCAAACAGGCTGTCATAGCCGTCTTTCTTCAGGGGGGCGTCGAGCATGTTCGTGTCGTACCCTGCCTGCGGCGTGTAGCTGCCGGCCTTATCCTGCTTGGGCTGGCTGTCGGTGATGTCGCCACAGGTCACGGAGAAATACATGTGCGGACTGTCCGGGTGCGCCTTATGGCTGGTATAGGGTGTCAGCGGAGTGGGCTGTGCCTGTTTGACGTAGCCTACGTTCAGCCTGCCATCCTCCCAGAAGAGGAACTCGCCCCAGCGGTTGGCCGTACGTGCCAGGAAGTCGTAGAACGTCTCGTTGTACTGCACGAGATAGGGGAAGATATGCTCTCTCACCACCGTTGTCTTTTCTTCTCCTTCGCCCTGCTGCTCGGTAATCCTGACGAACTTCATGCTGTCGGTGGCGTAGTCCAGGGTCTTCGTGCTGTCCCACGGCAGCTTGTAGTGGGCTGCCTCGCCCTTCAGCAGCTCCGAGCTCATCTTTTTCGACACCCATGTACGGCTGTAGGCTGCCAGGGTCATGGTCTTGTCGGGAGAGAACATGCGCAGCGTCACGACGGTGGTGCCGGCCTTGTAGCACGGCACGAGGTCGTGTATGTAGAAGTCGTCGCCATAGACCTTGTTGTCGCACAGCAGCCTTACCTGCCGGTTGGCCAGTGCTTCCTTCAGCGAGTTCTTGTCGATGGCGGCCTCGATCCATCCCCCCTCGCCCTGGTTGCCCACATTCGACGTGTCGGGGTCTATCTGCACCTCGGCTTCTATCTCGTTGGGGTGGTACATGCTCTTCGCCGTGCGTATGTCGTTGAGCGAGAAGCGGAACTTCAGCGTACCCGTCTTGTCGGTTCCCTTGACGGTGCTCAAGTCTTTCTGCCCCTCGGGGTTGAACACTTTGTAGTTGACCGTGAAGGTGTACTCGTTGGTGAGCTTATCGCCAGCAAGCACCTTGGCCTTGACGGGGTCAATGGTCATCGTGCCTCCCGTACCGATGGTGATGTCCGTAGCCTCGCCGGTGCCTTTCACACCCTTGATGACGAGCTGCACTCTGTCTATCGTCTGTGCCATATTCTCTCTCCTTATTATATATATAATGATGCGTTTACCTGATGAAGGTGTTCTTCAGATTGTTGTCGCGCCCCATGTATTCTATCGACCGTACCAGCATATCGACGTCGAGCAGCACCTGTTCGTCCTGTCCGAGGGCGGTTTTCTCGGTAGAGAAGATTTCCTCTATCTTCACCACGTAGCCGTCCACCACCATGCCGTCGTCATATCCGCTGAGCCTGTTGTTGCTGTCGAAGGTGGCATTGAAGAGGAACGACACATTGTAGTGGCCGTTCTGGCTCAGCCAGTCGTAGAACAGCCTGACATGATGGGCCACCCCCACGCGCACCTGGAAGTGCATCACTACGGGCCTGATGGAGCCATAGACCGTGTTCGACTCGTTTCTCAGGTACTCGCACTCGTACTCCATGTGCGTCACGATGAGACATTTCTCCTTGAGCACGTTCATCGGCGATTCCTGGAAGTTCTCCGGAATGACCATTGCCTTCAGTTCGTTGGAATAAGGTGCCATCTGTTGCTGTCTCCTTTCTGATGCTATTGATGCTGAAACATCACGTTGTCAATGCTGAAGCGGTCGGCCATGATGCCCAGTCGCAGCATGCGCCGCCGCGAGTCGCCGATGTCGTAATGCTCTGCCAGCGAGAAGCACAGGGCGTCTTCAAACTCCAGCACCTGCGTCTGCCCGTCGTCGGTCAGCGACTCGCCGGGCAGCGACATCTCGATGCAGCCCGTCTGCACACCCCTGGTGGCAAACCACTCGAAGAGCGTGTTGTCGTCCTTGCCCGGCGAGGGCAGCACCACCTCCACGCGCTGGCAGCGTGCGGCGCCCTCGGGGCGGTGTCCGTTGTACGGGCGGTCGAACAGTATCCGGCAGTCGGCCACCTCGTATTCCTTCGAGTAGCGCCCGATGCTGTTGTCGCCGAATTTCAGTTTTGCTGATAGTGCCATAATGCTTCTTGCGTATAGTAAATCGCGGTTTGTTGAATCAATGTGAAGGGGATGGGCCGGCAGACATTTGTCGTAAGGCCGGCCGCATCCTCTTGGTGTTACATCCCGGTGGATGGGTAAGCGCGGGGCTTACTTCCAGGGGTTGTCGTAGTTGACGGGGCCGTTGGCGAGCTTCTGGCAAACCACCTCAATCTCTTCGAAGTGCTCCTCGCCGTCTTCCCATTTCTCGACGTAGTGTATGCAGTAGCAGCCTGTGCCCTTCAGCTCCTTCATGGTCGAGCCGTCCACGGTGTTGTAGTAGATGACGGTGAAGTCGCGAGGGTCGTTGGGAGCGAGCATCCACTGCAGCAGCTGGTTGTTGCCGTCGTTCATGGCCTTGACGCGAATGGTTACTTTACCTCCACGGGGGATGCCCGAGATCTGGCCCTCACGGTCTGTGGCCTGGTCGAACTTGTAGTCAATCATGATGACCTCACGGTCTGCGAAATCCTTAACCTTTAAGGTTACCGGTGTTACATTCTCTGCCATATCTTGTTTCCTTTCTATTCGTTAAATGGTTATACTTTCTTTGTCTTTCTTTCGAGTCTTCAAGTGTCACTGACTATAAACGATGAACGCTTAACGATGAACGCTCCTTAAGCCCAGTCGTTCTCATAGACCACATTGCCGAACTCGATTTTCTTGCAGGTGATGACTATTTCCTCGAAGTGTCCCATCTTGTCCTCCCATCGCTCTTCAAAGTTGACGCAGTAGCCGTTGGTGAACTTGATCTTCTTCATCTCCTTACCGGTCTTCGTCTCGTTGAAGGTGATGGTGCCGTTCTTCGGCAGGTTGCGCTCGATCATCCATGCCAGCAGGTCGGGGGTGCCGTCGTTCAGTGCCTTTACGCGGACGGTGATTTTGCCTCCACGGGGAATGCCTGACATCTGTCCCTCCACATCGGTTGCCTGTTCAAACTCATAGGTCACCATGAGAACTTCTCTTTCCTTGTAACCGTCAATTTCGATTTTCACTGGAGTCTTTGCCATAACTTGGGTCCTTTCTCTTTATTTATTGGTTAATAATGTTGTTGTTGTGTTTCCGATTGCCTCGCCAGCTTGGTGTGGCTTGGTTTTCTTGATGCAAAGTTAATCATCTTCTGTTCGCTTTACAAATAATCGGTGTGTTTTCTGTCTGTGAGGTGTGGACAAGCGCGCCTGTTTTGGACAAAAGGGCAGCACAGCCCCGTTTTTCTGTCCAAACCGGACGCGCCCGGCCCTTCCGCCTTTACTCCATGGCGGCCTCTTTGTCCTTCTTGTCGGCAGCCACCTTGATGATGAAGTTCTTGGCGGCATAGAACGGGGTGAGCGTGATGTCGCAGGTCACTCGCTTGGTGACGGGGTCCATGCGCGGCTCGCCAATCTCGTAGTTCTGGAACAGGTTGCCGTAGCCCTTGTACTGGTTGAGGAACTCCTGTATCTTGGCCTTCAGGTTCTTCGGCGAGTTGTACGGATCCCAGTTCTCCAGGGCCACCTCATGGACGAAGTTCATGAGCACCTTCTTCACCCAGTCGAAGACGCGCACGATGGGGTACTCCTTCATGGCATCCAGGTCACCATTATATAAGGTGGTGTTGTTGAAGGCCATCACGCGGCCCTCGCTATAGACCATGGGGATGACCTGGTTGTCCATCAGGGCGGCAATCTCCGACTTCAGCAGGTCGCTCTTCACGCCCTTCACGCCGTCCAGCGTACCGTACTTCTTACCACCGGCACCCTGTGCCATGTTGGCGGTCTCGTCGTACAGCTTGCCGCACAGGGCAGCCGACGGAGCGATGAAGAAGGCCTTCTGGTCTTCCTCGTCCGACGACAGCTTCTCTGCCTCGCGGCCCACAATCCAGTTGGCGCACATCACGACGTTCATCAGCTCCTGGTCGCTGTCGCGGTAGCCCTCGGTGTTGGCCTGCAGGTCGTCGAAGGAGTACTCGTCGGCATGGTCGGTGAGCAGCAGCACCTTGTACTTGAAGGCCATCTTCGCCCAGCGCAGCAGATCGGCCTTGTCGTTCAGCACGGAGCCCGGTATGCACACGAGGCTGTAGGCATCCTTCAGACTGAGGCGGTCGAAACCGTTGCGCAGCAGGTCCTGCACCTCCTCGTAGAATCCCGAGTCGGCGTCGGCAATGTCTTCCTTCACCACGTTGATGATGCGCAGGTTCTTCACCTTGTCCGTGCCGCAGGTCTTGAAGAACGAGTCGAGCTCACGGTAGCTGCGCTCCAGGTTCTGCGTGGCATAGAGGGCATCGGTGACACCCTGCTTCAGCACACCCTCGTATTTCTCCTCGGCTTGCTTGCAGGCTTCGACATACCCTGTGGCACCCTCGATGCTGGTGTCGTCGAGCAGCTCCAGCCAGCGGGTGATTTCGCGGGTCAGGGCGGCACGCTTGTCCTTGAAGCGCTTGTCCTTGAGGAACACCTCCTTGGCGGCCTTGCGGGCGGGGTTCATATTGTCGGCGTCGGGCATGAAGCCACGAATGGCGTTGAAGCCTCCGAATGCCGACAGCAGCTTACTGACGTCTTTTCCTTTCTCCTGGGCCTGAGCCTCGGCACCGGCCTGCTGTGCGGCCACGGGTGCTTGTTTCATTTCTGTATCTGCCATAATCTTTTTCTTGCTTTTTGTTTACTTGTGGGTAATGTTTACTTTGCCTCCTCCAGTTCCGACAGCATCGACCGCAGCACCTCCTTCAGCTCCTCGCGGCTGCCGGCGTCTTTCAGGATGTCGCGCAGCTTGCGGTTCTGCTCAATGCTCTTGTGAATCTTCTGGTTCGTCTCTATCTTCATCTTCACACCCGAGAGGAACGGGCTGTTCTCGACCAGACGGCCCTTGCCGCCGTTGGCCTCGAAGTCGCGAATCTCGCCGAACTTCAGGGTCTCTTCCACGGCACCGCCATCCTCGTCGGTGAAGGTGACATCCACCTTCGGCTTGAAGTGCTCGAAGGCATCGTTGATGTTGGTGATGTCCTCCACCAGCTCAGGGTTGCCGGCTTCCACGTCGGAGGTGTACTGGTCAATCATCAGCGTCTTGTTCTGGTCGATCAGACTGACTTTCGCACTCGACTCCTCATCGGGAGCCATCGAAATGAAATTCTCTTTCATTGCCATAGTTCTAATTGTTTTAATGTTGTTGTTTATACTAATTTATTATTGTTGATGCTTGGGGGTTCGCAGGCTACTGCTTGACGGTGATATTGTTGATGCTTGGGGGTTCGCCAGCTACTGCTTGACGGTGAACACGATGCTGCCGTCCTGGATGTCGGCCTCTACGTGGTCGCCGGGCTTGATGTCGCCGGCTATGAGCTTGCGCGACAGCGGGTGGCGCAGCTCCTTGCGGATGATGCCCAGCACGGGGCGCGCGCCGTACTGCTGGTTGAAGCCGCGCAGGGCGATGGTCTTGCGGGCCTCGGGGGTGAGCGTCAGGGTGATGTCCTGCTCGGCCAGCAGCTTCAGCAGTCCCTTCATGTGGATGTCGAAGATGGCGGTGACGGTCTGCTCGCTGATGGGGGCGAAGGGCACGATTTCCGTCAGTCGGGCCAGGAACTCGGGGCGGAAGTATCCCTGCATGATGTCCATCAGCTCGTTGCTCTCGGGCACGATGCCCTTGTTGAACTCGGCCATGATGTCCTTGGCGCCGATGTTCGACGTGAAGAGTATCAGGGCGTTCGAGAAGTCGCCCACACGGCCTAAGCGGTCGTGCAGCTTGCCTTCGTCGAGTATCTGCAGGAAGAGGTCGAACACCGACTTGTGGGCCTTCTCTATCTCGTCGAAGAGCACCACCGAGTAGGGGTTCTGCCGTATCTTGTTCACCAGCAGGCCGCCTTCCTCGTAGCCCACATAGCCCGGAGGGGCACCGTAGAGCAGGGCCACGGAGTGCTCTTCCTTGAACTCGGACATGTCGAAGCGCAGCAGGGCCGACTCGTCGCCGAAGAGGAACTCGGCCAGTGCCTTCGACAGCTCGGTCTTACCGGTTCCCGTGGGACCGAGGAAGAAGAACGAGCCCATGGGCTGCCCCTTCTTGTTCAGTCCGGAGCGCGACTCGAAGACGGCTTCGAGCACCTTCTTCACGGCATGGTCCTGACCGACCACGCGCTGTTTCAGCGTCTCTTCGCCGCCCAGCAGGTGCTCGCGCTCGCCGGTCTGCACCTTACCCAAGGGGATGCCGGTCTGCTTGGCCACCACGGCGGTCATGTCCTCGCTCTGCAGCTCGGTGTGGCGGGCGGCCTCGTCGCCCAGGTCGTTATCCACCTTCACGTGGGCCATCGTGCGGTCGATGAGGTCGATGGCCGAGGCGGGCAGCGACTTCTCCGTCATGTAGCGCTTGGCCAGCCGGATGGCGTCGCTCATCACGGCCTCGCCGACGGTCAGCCCGTGGTAGGCCTCGTAGGCGGGCATGATGCCTTTCAGTATCTCCAGGGTGTGCTCGACGGTGGGTTCCTCGATGGTCATCTTCTCCACGTTCGACGTCATCTCCTTGTCGGTCTCTATATACTTGGTATAGCCGTCAATGCTCGACGTGCAGAGCAGCTGCAGACGGCCCTTGCTCAGCTCGTTCTTCAGGATGGACGAGGCACCGTACATCGAGCCTTGCTTGTCGAACAGCTTGTCAACGCCCTCGACAATGAGCACGGCGTTCGGCTGGGCCTCCACCTCGGTAATCACCTTCTTGAAGCGGTCTTCCACCTCGCCCTTATACTGGGCGTCGCTGCCCAGGGCGGCCAGGTCGAGCTCGTAGGCCTTGGCATCGGCAAGGAATCCCGGCACGCGGGCGGTGGCGAGGGATTGCACAAAGCCGTTCACCAAGGACGTCTTGCCCACGCCGGACTCGCCGGTGATGAGCAGGTTCGACTTGGTCTTACGGCCCAAGATCTCGAAGATGACGGCTATCTCGCTGTCAAAGCCTACCACCGTGTCCAGCTGGCCGGCCTTGGCCAGGGCCACCTTCTCGGTGCAGTATTTCCCCAGCACGCCCTTACCCGACGGCGTGCTGCCGGAGGCCGACGCGGGAGTGTCGATGTAGGGGGCCTCCACACTGGTGCCGGCACCCATCTTCGCACTGATGTCCGACGGGGTGAGGGGCAGCGTCTTCAGCTGGTCGAAAGAAAAGCCCACACCGGGGGTCACCAGCGAGGCAAGCACACAGACGGCGGTACACTCGTCGAGGCCGAACTTCAGCTGGTAGGTCTCTGCCTCCTGCATCACGGCCTGCGACTCTTCCGAGTAGTCGAGGTCGCGCATGGGGCGGGCCGCACGGGGCGACAGCTGCATCTGCACGTCGGCCCAGTCTAACAGGTAATAGTAGTCTTTGCCCAGGTCAGTCTCTAAGAAGTGTATCAGCCCTATCTCCTTATGCAGCACGGCCTTGAACAGGTGGGCCGGATAGATGGCGTCGCTACAGCATTCCTCAGCATAGGAGTTGGCGATCGTTTTCAAATTCGAGTTCATAAACTTCCTTAGGTTGGTTATTGTTTGTTAATTGATACTATTCAAACCACAAAATTAAACATTTTCGCGCACTTATCCAATATTTCGCGCCGCACAGCCTGCTTTTTTTTGTAAAATTAACAATCACACCCAACACCACACCAGAATGGGTGGGGAGCGGTTCAAACCAGTTACAGTCATTCCACCAATGCCGACAAGCGGCCAACGAATTTCACGAATTTGGCTGCGCAAAGCAATTCGTGTAATTCGCCTACATCTGTGGTTAGTTAGAAATGCTCTGTCCTGCATAGTAAAATTCGTTTAATTAGTGAAATTAGTGGTCGAAAATGAAGGTGGGAAACTTGAATTACTTATATAAAAAAATTTTTTTACGAAATTTGCTGCCACTCTGCCACCATCGCCCCAAAATCCCTTTGTACAAAGGGGAAAAGAGGTGGTGGCAGCAAGGTGGGAGGTGGCAGCAAGGCCCCAACAGCCCCACCCCCACCCCCTCCCCGAAAGGGAGGGGAGCGGCTGCGCGCAGGGGTGGCAGCAAGGTGAGTGGTGGCAGCAAAAGACGAATGCGTAGTGATGGCAGATGGCCTCCGGAAACCGTTCACCACCGAGAAAACAGCGTTTTCTTGCGGAGAAAACAGTGTTTTCTTGCGCAGAAAACGATTTCTTCATAGGGATGGGAGGAATCTGCGCGCAGCAACTCCCCTCCCTTTCGGGGAGGGGTTGGGGGTGGGGCCTTGC
>OCTX014517840.1_pt1 | contig 13586 bp, 12 predicted proteins | sample 1539691 | NCBI WGS metagenome assembly OCTX01 (sample SAMN02144231, study PRJEB22623) | gut metagenome | biome: sheep rumen | host: Ovis aries | place: New Zealand
AGAGACAGCTTATACATTCGTGTTCTCTCATCTCCAAAGCGAGAATGGCTTGGCATTGTACGATGCAGAAACAGAGCAAACAATAGATATTAACGAAAATACGGAATACACCTTCTTTGCTGCACCGGAGACGGAGATCACTGACCGCTTCCGGATTGTAGCGCGTGAGGACGCTCCGGCTATCACTACCGGTGTGGATGGCGTAGAGAACGAAGCGAAAGCCGTTAAATTCATTAAGGATGACCAGATATACATCCTTAAGAATGGTGTGCTGTATAATGCAATGGGCGCAATTGTCCGTTGATACATCCCCTTGTGACAAGGGCATAGAATTAGTATTGGTTTGAAAAAGGTACTTTTAATAATAATAGGAATAATATGCACTCTTAGTGCTTCAGCGCTAAGTTATGCATCTCCTTATCGAGGCGCAGGACGCAACGGCTATATCCATACCTCTGCTCCAATGCGTTCTTCTATGACCACTCACTCTGCTATGGCGCAAGCGCCCATAGCAGCGATGAGTTCCACCTCTGCATATGGCATACAAACTACGTCTCATAACCATGAGACTAAGGCAATAGCCAATGATGTAGCAGTAAGAGGCATTTACACCTCTGCTTCTGCTATCCAGGGAGGTGTTACAACTTACGACACAGGTAGTAGAAATGTTCTGGGAAGAAGAAAAACAGAAATTGTTCCGGGAAAACCGGGAGAATGTCATTGTGTGGATTCAAATGGTGATGGATACTGCGATCATTGCGATGCAGAAATAGATGAGTTTGATGGCGGATGCAGTAATGATCCTTGCTGGTGTCCCCTTGATTTTAACGGGGCGGCGGCGCTCTTCATGACCGCTTTGGCTGTTGCGTACGCTATATACAAAAAAAGGACGTGCACCCTACAGTGACGTCCGTAATGCGAATGAGATGCGAATGTAAATTAGGGTTATTTAAGCCCTTTCGCCCACTTCTTCAAATAAGCAATCCACTCCTCGGCAGTCCGTGCCACTGGGTGGTTTTCTTTTGTCGCTCCGCAGCAGGTTAAATAGAAATGGCAGCCTACCCCAAGCCCCTCCCTAAAGGGAAGGGTGTTAAGCAAGCAGAGATTATTCTGTTTGTCATGAACGATTTCTCCGGCATACTCTTTCGGTATAAACACTCCTAAACCGACGGTCTCTTTGGCATACTTGGCGCTGTCATTCACAGGCCAGTCTGTCCCCCATGAAGCCAGAAGAACACCATTCTCCAGAATAATCGTGATAGTATCTTTTCCGCCTTTTGCCGGAATAGTCTGCACGCCGGTGCAGAGACCTTCTATCGGTTCGCTCACTTTGACATCGCATCGCATATCGCGATGTCCGGCGCGCATCGTATATTCCACATTCATGTCAACGACTTTCCTTCTCTCCGGGTCTTCCTGATACCCGTCGGGCACAGTCCAGTCCACATCGCATACAGCGATAGTGGCTTTGTTCCGGTGCTTCTTGACGATCCATTGCTGCCGCTCGCCTACATCTTCGATATGCCGCATTTTGCCGTCCCAGTATTTGACGCTTCCGACGCCTACTGTGCCGCTCACGCGCAGAATATCATCTCCGTACCCTGCCGCTAACAAACTGTCATTCGGGTACCAGTGGCTCTGCGCCAATTCAAGCTGCGGCTTGCGCTTACAATAAGGATCAATGGTCTGTTTCTTGTCGAAATAGATCCTGTAGGCCATTAATTCGCTTTCTACCGCTACGCCGTGGTGATGCAATTCATGATAAGTGTCCACCTTCGGCCCGTCCGCCCAGACCTCAATAGGATAGCAGTGACGCGTCTTGCCTTCGGCATAAATGATGGTATAACCCTTGACGGTCGAATCTGCCGGTGTACCGATCTTCCAGAACGAAGTAGCTACCCGCGGGCTGCAACCCGCGAGTAATAAGACCACTACGTTCAAAGTCAAAAGACCGCTTACGCTCAAAGAAGAAAGACTCTTTTGTCTTTTGTCTTTCGACTTTCGACTATCATCAATTGATATTGACATTCTCTACGGTAGGAGCCAGCGAGAAAGCTTCGCCCTTCTCGGCGGTGATATTCACATTATCGATCACCAAGCCGTCGGTCTGACGGAAGAGTGCTCCTTCCGTGGCGGTCATGGTGATATTACGCAAGGTCACATTCTTAATCTTCATCTCCGGCAGCCCGTTGAAATAGATCGCGCGTTTGATATTATTGCCTTTGACGTTCTCGATCACAATATTGCGGAAAGCCGGTGTCTCCTCGCTGGCTTCCGGAGCCTCTGCGTTCATGCGTGCGGCGAGTTCCTCTTCGGTCTCTTCGCCTGCGCCTTTACCGCCGTAGAAGAGGTCAAACAGCAGACCCTCGTTCGGGATATTCGCCATATTCACGTCGCGGATATAGATATTCTCTACCACACCTCCGCGACCGCGGGTACTCTTGAATCGCAGACCTACGTCCGTTCCGATATAGAGGTTGTTGCTTACCTGTACATTCTTGATACCGCCGGACATCTCGCTGCCGCATACAAAGCCGCCATGACCATGATAAACGACGCAATCATCTACTACTACGTTCTCCGTCGGAATACCTCTGTCGCGACCGGGTTTGTCTTTGCCGGACTTCATACAGATAGCGTCGTCGCCTACGTCGAACGAGCAATGAGAAATAACTACATTCTTGCAACTCTCTACATCTACTCCGTCGCCGTTCTGGCTGTACCATGGATTGCGAACATTAAGGTCGCGCAGAATGAGGTTCTCGCAGCACATCGGATGGAGATTCCAAGCCGGGCTGTTCTCAAAGGTCACACCTTCCAGCAGGATACCTTTGCAGTCCACGAAATGTAGCATTACCGGACGGAGGAATGATTTCACTACCTGCCATAGGCTGTCGTCGGTAATAACAGGCACGTTCTGATCCATGCAATAGGTCTGCGCGAGAATGGATGCGCTGTCCGGGTACCATATATCTTTTTCGGTCACTACGCCGCCTTTCTCCTGCAGGTGTTTCTTCCATTGACCCGGAGCCATTTTGGATTTCTTCAGCGGTCTCCACCAGTCGCCGTTTCCATTGAAGGTGCCATGTCCGGTGATAGCGATATTCTCTGCGTCGCGGGCATTCAGCGGGCTGGTGCAGCGCTTGGTAGGAATACCTTCGAACCACTCGTCATAAATCTCATAGAGATCCAGATCGTGCGAGAAGACGATAAAACTGTTCTTCTCGGTGTACAGACGCACATTCGATTTCATTGTGATTGGCCCGGTAGTGTAGATACCGGCAGGAATAACGACCGTACCGCCGCCGGCTTCCGTACATTCGTCGATGGCTTTCTGGATGGCTCCTGTAGCCAAGGCCACGCCGGCAGGATCGGCACCGTAGTCCAGCACATTGAATGTGCGGTCGGGGAAGGACGGCACTTTCACTTTCGGCATCTCAAACGATGCCGCTTTGGTCAACGCATCGATGTCGCCTTGCTTGGTCGTTTGATACTGCGGCGCAGAGGTGCAAGCGCCTAAAGTTACTGCTGCAAGCAGCAGGGAAAGAATTTGATTTTTCATAGGTATATATTTTGTGGATAAATGATTTCTACTAAGGCTAAGCCTTCAGCGGGTGCCGAATGGCCTGCGCGGCAGCGGTCGTGCGCCGCAATGACTTCGGCAAACTGCTCTTCCGTCATCTTGCCTTTGCCTACCTCGAAGAGTGTGCCTACTACGGCGCGAACCATATTGCGCAAAAACCGGTTCGCTGTTATGATAAATCGCCATTCCGTTTCGCTCTCTTGTCTCCATTCGGCTTTCTTGACATCGCAGATAGTCGTCTTGGCGTCCGTGTGCGTGCGGCAGAAGGAAGCAAAATCCTGTTCGCCGATCATCCGTGCTGCCGCCCTGTTCATTGCCTCAAAATCCAGCCCTGCTGCCACACGTGTGTGGTTGATATAGAGGAATGGATCCTTGCGGGTGGTGATGCGGTAGTAATAAGTGCGCTCGAGCGCATCGAACCGCGCGTGCGCTGCGTCTGTGACGCGCCTTAAAACGCGGATAGCGATAGAGTTCGGCAGCAGATTATTGAGCCGACCTGCTAAATTAGCCGGCACGGCTTTCTCCATATCGAAATGCGCTATCATCTTCTCTGCATGCACCCCGGCGTCCGTCCGGCCGGCGAAAGTGAGCGCTACCGGCTCACGCAGAATAGTAGCAAAAGCGGCTTCCATTTCTGCCTGCACCGTGTTTCCGTTCGGCTGCGTCTGCGAGCCGTGAAAATCCGTCCCCCTGTATGCAAATTCGATGAAATAGCGCATTTATAATTTTTAATTTTTAATTTTTAATTTCACCTGATGGTTGATTTCCGGCGAGAGTTGGGCTTTGTAGGCTATCCATGCTCCGCCGCCGAGCAGCACGATGCTCCGGCAGATGCTGTCCACCCATATGTTCATCGCCGGCAGGTAGGACTGCCACAGCCAATTAAGCCCGAAGACCGCCATCAGCAGCAACAGAATATACACCCATTTGCGATCGATCACATGAAACCGCCCCAGCGGTACGACAGTAGCAATAATCAGCAGATAATAAATCCCGTATGAGACCAGATTGCTGAGCGCTGCGCCCTCCATACCATATAGCGGCACCAGATAATTATTGAGCAGGATGGCGCTGACCGTCAACACCAGCGACATGAGCAGACTGAACGCATAATACCGGCTGTAGTTCAATGCGGTCAGACAAATAGTGAACGTCCCCAAAACCAATTGGCTGACGCCCAAGATGAGCACTACATTCTTCGCCGTAGCAAACGTAGCACCATTCGGCAGAATATGGAAAATCAAATCGATATTGAGCCATATCGCCAGAAGAATAAACCCGCCGATGAGCAGCATGTTTCTCGTCACCTGGCGAATCAGAACGGAGCATTCTTCGCGGTTTTGCTCCTTGATAGCTCGGGATAATTGCGGCGAAGCGATGGCAGAAACGGACCTGTTAGGAACACTGACCATCGCGGCTGTATAGGTAGCTATAGCAAAAATGCCGGTGTTGTCCAGACCCATCTTGGCGGTTACGAAGAAAGACGAAAGGGTAGGTGCCAGGACGGTGGTCGCTGCGGAGAGCAGCAGAAAACCGGTATAGACCAGATAGCGGCGAACAAGGCCTTTGTTTTCCCGCAGGAATGACCAATCCGGACGCATACAAATCTGCTTAAGCGAGAAGAAATAACATAGATTGACGGCCGCTGCCACTGCGTAGTTGATGCAGATACCGATCACCATTCCGTCGATGGAGATGATGCGGAAGGCGTATAGCAGATAGATCGCCAGAAGACCTACCCGGACGACGAGCTCTCTTACCGCCCGAGGCACCACAATATGCATCAGCACATTGCACGTGCTCTCGCAGATCATCTGGTAGAGCATGAAAAACGCCAGCGGTAGCACAAAATAATAGTACTCTACGAATAGCGGCGATTTGTCTCCGAACCATGCCCCTAACGGTACTCTGCAAGCCCAGTAGATCAGCGCAAAAAGCACAAAACCGATAAACGGTATCACCATCGCCCAGAAGAAGAAACCATGATCCTCTTCGCTGTCCTTTTCCTTAAAATACGGATAGAAACGAATCACACTGGCGGAGGTGCCAAGTTGCGCCAGGCCGATGAAGAGCGTAGCGGCATCAATAAGCACCCGTGCTAACCCGATTTCCTCGGTCGTGAGGAAACGGGTCAGCACGAAGAACGTAGTGACGACACCTACGCCTATGCCCAGGTAAGTCACTATCGTACCTCGTATGGATTGCTTAGCGATGACGCCCATAATAGATAAAAGTGGTCTATTTAATATCCAGCAACTCAACCGTGAAGATCAGGGTAGCGTACGGCGGGATAGACTGACCTGCGCCGCGCTCGCCGTAACCTAACTCGTACGGGATATACAGTTTGTATTTCGAACCCTTCGGCATCAACTGCAGACCTTCCGTCCATCCTTTGATCACACCGTTCAGCGGGAACTCGATCGGCTCGCCGCGCTGATAGCTGCTGTCAAAGACAGTGCCGTCAATGAGTGTACCTTCGTAGTGTACTTTGACCGTCTGCTCTGCGGTCGGTTTCGGACCCTTGCCTTGTACCAGTACTTCGTACTGCAGACCGCTTTCGGTCACTTTGACTTCCTCGCGCAGCGCGTTCTCCTGTAGGAATTTCTCGCCCTCTGCCTTGGTGTCGCCGAATTTCTTAGCGGAGATAACAGAGTCCACATAGTGATTAGCAGACTGCATGTCAAACTGTTCGGTGTAGTTGTACAGACCGTTGATAAATCCTTGTTTGATGAGGTCGAAGTTGGTCTCCAGACCTGAAACACTCAGCAGACCTACCGGCTCTTGCTCGCGGATGGCATTGCCGATATTACGGGCAGTAGCTACCACCTGCGGGTTGCGGACATTCTCTTTGAGACCTTTGTTTACATAGTCGATAAACTCATTCTTCGCCTCGCCGGTCGAGTCGTCAGCCAAGATGTACATGCGTACCTGGTTACCATTCAGTAAACCAAGAGAGTAGTTCAGCGAGTCTATGTCGCTTGCCAGATTAATAGCTTTGGCTTTCTTCGGACATTTGCCGGTAATAGCTTTAGGAGCCGCTTCGCCGTCCGTACGACCCTGGTATTTGGTCATCAGATAACTCTCAGCATCCTTCGCATTCAGAAGGGTGGTGTCTTCATACAGACCGTTTACCAGACCCTGGAAGAAAATCTTCTCGTTCAGCTGCCAGGATTTATTCTCTGCCAAGCCGTTTTTCTCAAAGCCCTTCACGGACTCACCCAGTTGGTGACCTGCTTTTTGAATGTCATTCATCTTCTCTGCTTTGTCCAGATAAGCCTCTTCCAGCGCATCGATAAACTCTGCTACAGCCTCGTCACTGCTGTCGTTAGCCAGATAATACATCTTGATTTGCAGACCGTTAAGCAGACCCAATGCATGGTTGACGGAGTCGGTCTCATTGGTCATTACGGCATCTTGTGCCTTGTAACTGTTGCCGCAAGAAACCATGGCCAGTGCGGCTAACAAAACAATACTTAATTTTTTCATTTGTTCAAATTATTTAAATAGTTGACTAGTATACTAGAAAACTAGTTGACTAGATTTTGTTATTCAATTCCTAACAGTTCAACCGTGAAGATCAGCGCAGCGTACGGCGGGATAGACTGACCTGCGCCGCGCTCGCCGTATGCCAGCTGGTACGGGATGAAGAATTTGTACTTCGAACCGATCGACATCAACTGCAGACCTTCCGTCCATCCGGCTATCACGCCGTTCAGGGGGAAGGTGATCGACTCGCCGCGGCGATAACTGCTGTCGAAGACAGTGCCGTCAATCAGTGTACCCTCATAGTGTACCCGAACCGTGTCGGTCGCTTTCGGTTTCTGACCCAGCGACGGCTCTAAAATCTCATACTGCAGACCGCTCGGGGTCACTTTGACACCTTCGCGTTTGGCATTCTCTGCAAGGAATTTCTCGCCCTCTGCCTTGGCTGCACCTGCTACTTTGGCTTCCAACTCCTGGAAGAACTGATTTAATACTTGTTGCGCCTCCTGATAACTGATCTTGGGCTGCTGCTTCGTGAGCACATCCTCTATGCCGGCTGCGAGGTCCTGATAATTCAGGCTCTCTACACCGCTGCTCATGAGGTTCTGACCCATTGAGAGGCCTAATGCATAACTAATTTTGTCCATAATATATAATTTTAATTCGTAATTTTTAATTTTTAATTTGCGAGAGGTATCTCGCCATGTATTTACCGAGGATATCAAACTCAATATTGACGACTGTACCGGCTTCGATATATTTGAAATTGGTGTTCTCTTCGGTGTACGGGATGATGCATACGGATACATATCCTTTGTCGCCTTTCACCTCCGGTTCGCAGGCCGTGAGGCTCACACCGTTGAGCGTCACCGAACCTTTGTCCACGCAGAAATAGCCGCGCTCTACCATCTCTTTGGTCGAGTCGTACTCAAAGCGATAATACCAACTGCCGTCGGTCTCTTTTGCCTCGATACAAACGGCTTTCTGATCAACATGACCTTGCACGATATGTCCGTCTAAACGACCGCCCATCATCATCGACCGCTCTACGTTCACCCAATCGCCCTCTTTGAGCAGATCAAGGTTCGTCAGCCGCAAACTCTCCTGCATAGCCGTCACGGTATAGAGGTCGCCCTCGATCTTCACTACCGTCAGGCACACACCGTTGTGCGCGATGGATTGGTCAATACTCAGCGCCTCGCCAAACGGATTGCGAAGCGTGAAATGTTTATTGGTCTGCTCGGTCTCTATCTTCACGACCTGAGCCATTTTTTCTACTATTCCTGAAAACACGGTTTTAATGAATAATTAAAAATGATTAATGATTATTTTTTTCTAAAGTACTTGCCTACCACTGGCAGTCCGCTAAGCGGAAAGTCGCGACGGGTCAAAACAAACAGGTATATGCCCAGCAGCAGCGTTCCGATTGCCATCATTACCCATATATTATGGATATAATACAGCCTCAACGCATAATAAACCGCCAGCAGACCTATTGTCAACGCCGTATATCCGCCGATGCACTTCATGTCGTAAGGTACCGGTGCTTTCTTCTGACCGATGAAATAGGACAGCAGCATAATGACGAAATAGCACACAAGGCTGCTGCCGCAACTTGCCCAATAGCCGATGATCGGCACTCCGACCACCTGGATCACTAAGGTGATCACCAGACCGATGAGCGAGAAATAAGCACCCCATTGGGTCTCGTCCGTCAGTTTGTACCAGAACGAGAGGTTGAAATAAATCCCTTGGAAGACATACGTCCAAAGCACGACCGGCACAATCTTCAGTCCCTCCCAGTAATCGGAAGCAACAATGTACCGGAATATATCCAGGTAGAAGATAACCCCTAACAGAATGAGGTACGAGAAGATGATATAGTACTTCATCGCATCGGCGTAGGCCTCTACGGACTGACGGTCTTTATGTTTGGCAAAGACGAAGGGTTCGTAGGCATAGCGAAAAGCCTGGGTGAACATCATCATCACCATTGCTACCTTGAAGCACGCGCCGTAAATACCTAATTGCGCCTGTGCATCCTCGCCGGTGTACAGATACGGGAACAGGATACGGTCCAGGGTCTGGTTCATAATACCTGCTACACCCAGGATCAGCAGCGGCAGCGAATAGCGCAGCATCTCTTTCAGCACCGGAGCGCTGAACTGTCCGCCTTTCGGTAAGGTCATTGGCAGCAGGCACAGCGTCTGGATACAGGTCGCCAATATATTACTGAGAAAGACATAGAATACATCATTCTTGCCCAGCACCACGAGGAAGAGCAGATTGAATCCGATATTGAGAATGACAAACAGCAACTTGAGCGCCGCAAACCGTATCGGTCGTTTCTGGTATCGCAGGTACGCAAACGGAATGCACGCAAACGCATCAATCGCTACGGTGGCAAACATCATTTCGATAAACTCCGAATGGTCGGGATAGCCCAGCGCATTGGCGATCGGCTGATGGAAAACGACCACCAGCATGGTGAACACCGCGCTGGAGCATAGCAACGTCAGAAACGCCGTTTTATACACGGTCTTCGGATCGTAGTCTTCGCGGTTCGCAAAACGGAAGAAACCGGTCTCCATGCCATAGGTGAGGATCACTAACAGCAGCGCCGTCCAGGCGTAGATATTCGTGACGATTCCGTAGTCCGACGTGCGCGCCAGCGCGTAGGTATAGAGCGGCACTAACAGGTAGTTGAGAAACTTGCCTATTATCGAACTGGCACCGTAGATTACGGTGTCTTTCGCCAGAGATTTCATCTCACTCATCTTCTCTTTCAACTTTCAACTTTCAACTCCTGCCACGCAGAGCACAATCTCGCCTTTCGGCGCTTTCGCTTTGAAATGCGCTATCAGCTCCGCCAGGGTGCCCCGTACGGTCTCCTCATGGATCTTACTGATCTCTCGCGTCACAGACGCTTTGCGTTCTTCACCGCAGGCTGCGGCTAACTGCTCCAGCGTCTTGACGAGCCGGAAAGGCGACTCATAGACGATAAAGGTCTGGTCCAGCGAAGCCAGGTACTGCAGGCGGGTCTGACGGCCTTTCTTCTGCGGCAGGAAGCCTTCGAAATAGAAATGATTGTTCGGCAGTCCGCTATCCACCAGCGCCGGTACAAAAGCCGTAGCACCGGGGAGGGTCTGTATCTCGATCTCCGCTTCCGCCGCTGCACGCACGAGAAAGAACCCCGGGTCGGAGATAGCGGGAGTACCGGCATCGGAGATGAGCGCGATGTTCGCACCCGCTTTCAGCCGCTCCACGATATCCGCCGACGTCTCATGTTCGTTGAACTTATGATGGCTCTTCAAGGGCGTATGAATATCGAAATGCTGCAGCAGCACGCCGCTCGTGCGCGTGTCTTCCGCCAGAATCAGATCCACTGATTTCAGCACTTCTATCGCTCGGAATGTCATGTCCTGCAGATTGCCTACCGGTGTTGGAACGATATACAGCATAATTGCGAATTACGAATTAACCGAATCGTCTGTGCAGGGTTACAATAAACTGCTGGTAACTGTTGCTCTCGGTGTCCCATCCGAAGCGGCGGATATACTCCATCGCTTCGTCGAACGAACCGAGTGCATTCAGCTCTGTCAGGGTCTTTTGCATCAGTTCGGCGTTCTGACCGAATAACTCACGTTGGTATAAGAACCGGTCGCCCAGCGAGATAGCCTGACGGATGTCCGCAACCGCTTTGCCGTAGATAGCCGCTTTCGGAGAAGCATTCTCCTCTTGTACCTGCTCCGGCTCTGCCGGTTTGGGTTCTACTACAGGGGCAGCTACCACTACCGGTTTCTCTACCACCACCTCTTTGATTACCTCTACGGGTTTCTCCACAACCTTCTCTACCACCTTCTCCACCACTTGCGGTTCCGGTGCAGGACGGCTCTTGAGTTCGTCTAATTCCGCTTCGAGGGACGCCAACTCCGCTTCCAGCGTGGCGATCCGCTCCTCAAGCGACTCAAAATATTTAATTACTTCTTCCATGAAGAATGGTCAATTTTGAATTTTGAATTATGTAATAATCGTGCCCTTGGGCTAAGAATTTTGAATTACTTCGTTGCGTCTTCCAGTTTGCCCATCATTGCGAACATGAAGATAGCGGCAATCAGGCATACGCCGATAAATACGCTCCATACGAGCCACAGCGGCAGACTGCCCCAGAGGAAGCCGCCTACGGAAACGAGGAAGTTGCCTAATGCGGTAGCTACAAACCAACCGCCCATCATCATTCCTTTGTATTGCGGAGGAGCAACCTTGCTCACAAACGATATACCCATCGGGCTGAGGAGCAACTCGCCGAAAGTGAGTACCAGATATGTGAGGATCAGTACATTGGAGTTAACGAAGGTGCCGCCTCCAGTGACGCGTGCCAGTTCTTGTTCGGCAGGTGTAAGCAGACCGACTGAGCAGAATGCCATTACGGCATAAGCTGCTGCGGCTACCAGCATACCATAGGCAATCTTACGCGGAGCGGAAGGCTCTTTGCCTTTCTTCGCCAGCGCGCCGAAGATAGCCATGCTCACCGGCGTCAAGGCTACTACGTAGAACGGGTTGAACTGCTGGAAGATAGGAGCGGAGATACCGATCTCTGCCGGATGGCTGAGATATTTGTATGCCAGCGCACCGATCACAGCGATACCCACGCAGCTCCAGATCATCTTCGCTTTCTTTGTTCCTTCGCCGAAAATACCGAACAGCGCATATACCAGAATAGCCACCAGCACCAGGTTGATAATATCAAACGCCATCGTCTGAACGCCTGTCACTACCGGGTTCACAAACTCATTGGCAAAATAGGTCAGCGTCAGACCGTTCTGGTGGAACGCCATCCAGAAGAACAGCACAACCGCAAACACAAGACAGAGCGCCACAATACGTTTCTTGGTCTGCTCCGGCGTCAGCGTCTCTACTTTCTGTCCGCTTGCAGCTGCCTGCTTGGCAGTGTTCTCCACATGCTTGAACCAAGGGCGGCAAGCATAGTAGATAGCGATACTGAGGATAAGCGAAGCGCACGCTACTGCGAAGGCGAAATGGTAACTGTCATTGACGCTCACGCCCAGCGAACTCTGAGCCCAGTCCATGATTTTCACGGCTGCCGTAGGAGCAAACATAGCGCCGATGTTAATCGCCATATAGAACAGCGAGAAAGCGGCGTCGCGGCGGTCTGCGTACTGCGGGTCGTCGTAGAGGTTACCTACCATCACCTGCAGGTTGCCTTTGAAAAGACCTGTTCCGAAACTGATCAGCACCAGCGCGCCGATCATACCGGTCATCGCTACTGCCGTACTGCCGTATTCCACGCCACCCATCGGGATAGCAAGCAGCACATAGCCCAGGAACATGATAATAATACCTATTGTCACGCATTTGCCGTAACCGATCTTGTCGGCTACTATACCACCGATCAGCGGCAGGAAATAGACGAACGCAAGGAACGTAGAGTAAATAGCACCGGCTGCCGAAGCCGACAGTCCGAAATTAGCGCGCAAGAAAAGCGCAAACACGGCTAACATCGTGTAGTAGCCGAAACGCTCGCCTGTGTTGGCCAGAGCCAACGCGAACAATCCTTTGGGTTGATTCTTAAACATAAAATATGATTTTTAATTCGTAATTTTTAATTCGTAATTTTTAATTTTTAATTTTTAATTACCTCACACCAGTGATGTTTGTCCTCGGCTCGGCCGAACTGGATATCGCGGAGGGCATGATAGAGCTCCGACAGTACCGGTCCGGGTTCGTCGCCAAAATGGTAGATCTTGTCCTTCTCCGGGTCGATCACCTTGTCTATAGGGCTGATGACGCAGGCGGTACCGCAGGCTGCGGCTTCGGACATGTCCGCCAACTCTTCCAGCCGTATATGCCGCCGCGTCACTTTATACCCCCTCTCCCGCGCCAATGTCATCAGGCTGTCATTCGTGATACTCGGCAGAATAGCGCTGCTCCGCGGAGTAAGGTATTCAATCAGAAAACTTTCTTCTTTTAACTTTCCCGCTTCTTTCAACTTTAAACTTTCAACTTTCAACTTTCTAATTCCTATAAAGTTCGCCGCACTGCACTCGTCGATATACCGGTGATATTTGGCGTCGAGGAAAAGACAGTCCATCCCTTGCGCATGTGCCGGTTCGGTAGCCCGGAAGGACGAAGCGTAGTTGCCTCCTACCTTGAAGGTACCTGTGCCATAAGGCGCCGCACGGTCCACATGCCTGTTCACGACGAAGGTCGTGCAATGAAACTTACCCGGGTAGTACGGTCCGATAGGGGAGGGGATGACGATGAACTCAAAATCCCGTCCGGGACCTACACCGAGCCGCGGCGTCGTCCCGATCAGCAACGGCCGGAAATACAAGGTCGCGCCTGTTCCGTAGGGCGGCAGGAAATCGCGGTTTTTATCCAGCGCCAGACGGATCGCTTTGCCGAATAGCTCTTCCGGCACGGGAGCCATATACAGCCCCTCGGCGCTTTTCGCCATGCGTTTGGCATTCTCACGCCAGCGGAAGATACGGATCTTGCC
>OCTX011750446.1_pt1 | contig 13585 bp, 17 predicted proteins | sample 1539691 | NCBI WGS metagenome assembly OCTX01 (sample SAMN02144231, study PRJEB22623) | gut metagenome | biome: sheep rumen | host: Ovis aries | place: New Zealand
TGCATCCTATTGTCCCGACATCAGTTTCCCAAACCGTGTAAGGCTTCCTTGTTACGTATGCGATGATACGCTTAAAAGCGTCCTTATTATTTTTCGAGTCGTTGATTCTTCTATATACCGACATATTCACACCTCCAGAATTCCTTCGATATTGTTTGTGTCTGAGAGCTTTTCGAGAATTTCGTAAAAAATATTGTATATATCTCCGAATTTCTCAAGAAGTGCGTCCTCCAGCTCAGTCGTGATCTCGCGACCACGCAAAGCACGTTCCAGATTGATATTGATCTCAGCAAGCGATTTTGCAATGCTACCGCTTCCGTTAAGAAATACAACTTTCTCATCTGAAATAGCAGCAACACGGATGTACTCGCTGATATTAAGGGCAGCAGCTTTTGCATGCTGGCTTATCTTCTCTTTAGCTTCAGGAGTTACCCTCACCTGAATTGGTAAAGACTTCTTTTCTTCGATTGACATTATAATCACCTCCATTATAAAATATAGGTAATGATAGATCCTAATCTTGTTGTTATTTTCATTACTATGTAGCCGATATCATTACACGGTGGACTACGCGAGATAGAGTCGATGCTCATTTTATTCACACCTCCTCATCTTCGCCATCAAAGTCCTTTGCGTTTTTGTAGCGCAAACCTTTGAAGCCGTTGTAGCGTTTGTGTGCTGGTCCTAATGTTGTCTTGATGATGCCATCAGCGTAAGCCTCAACAGCAGCAAGAAACGTTTTCTGACCCAGTGGCTTAATAACATTCTCCTCACAGAATTGCTGGAAATCTTCCCATAACTGGCGTGACGATATTTCGCCTTTGGGATCCAGAACGGTATACCTCTCAAGGAACGTACGCTCTGGGTGCAATTCTGCCCTGCGGCGTTCAAGATACTCTTTGCTGTCGTCTGGGAAATCGAATTTGTATCCACTCTCGACCAAATCGTGTAGGGTATCTACTGCTAACGACATAATCACATCTTTCTCACTGATAAGCTTATTCAGCAGCTCAGGATTCCGCTTCTCTTCGGGAATAGCCTTAGAGAAGACAAGCGGAATAACGCGATCCCATAACTCATCATCAGGATGAGCGAATGCGAGATCATGGTTCGATGCGAAAATCAGTGTAGCAGTAGGTCTAAACGACACTGCTGACTTGTACAAGTCACGCGCCATAATTGTCTCGCAGGCGGTGATTCTCTTGAACAAGCTCTCATTCTTCATCGGTGCTGGGTCGTTATCCGAACAGGTGTTCAGAATCTTGCCGACCAACTTGACAACATATTCCCTTTTGCCTATATCGCTGAAAGATAAGCTGGAGCGTAGACCCTCATCAACAACACTCTCCAAGAAGGAAATTATCACCGATTTTCCACGTTTTCCAGGTCCGATAAGCTCAATTGCAGCACGAGCTCCGACAAGAGAAGAGCAGCAGTATCCGATGATTTGCAAGAGAAATCTCAGTGACTTCAGTCCCAGACTACTCTCAACAAACGCTTTAAAGTTCGGCGCTTTGTCGATAGCCGCATCCTTGATGTACTCAAAGTCCAACTCATAAATGAACTTTCTTGTTCCGCCATGAGGTATGATCTCCTGCGTTGCGATTTTATAAACACCATTTCTGGTGTTGACATACATTCTGTTTTTCTCGGCCTCGCCCTCGATATCGACCTGAAGTCGAGAATCAACGCAAAGCTTCTGGTAAACAGTCTTCGGTGTGCTCGGACTTAACTTCACACGATCTTCCTCACATATTAGATTTGTCAAAATCATGGATATATCATGATCTAGGACGCACCTAAAGTATGTACCCGTCCATATGTATGGAGCACCATTGCAAAATACCATAGATTTCCTTTCGATAAGCTCTTGGTAAAGTATACATACCTCCTGTTCGTGATTGGTAATGTGGATAGGAGGCTGTTTTCTCACCCAATCAAAGATAGCTTCATATGACATATATAAATCCTTCTTGGGCGAGAGAAAACGTCACAACGTTATTCTCGATGGTACCTTCAAAAGTGTATGGATGTGCGGAATCCTTACAGAAAATATTTTTTAAACGATACCTCTTGAAAGGTAGGCTCCAGTGATACTGAGTATCAAAAGTGAATGCTTGATAGCGATTGTGTGCCGGTGTCGGCACAAATGTTTTTAAATTCATCTTTCTATTTTCTCCTTTATATTTGTGGATTTTGGATATGGTATTTGACAACACGCATGCTTTGCTGACATCTCCCATGATACCCTGTTCCAAAAGGATAAAATAGACAATGTGGCTAAATAATCCTTTTATCCGGCCATTTCTATAAATAGCATCTATTTTTGTTCCAGTAATTTGTGCAAAAGAACAAAGCTCAAATTGAATTATCAAACCAGGAGGTTTTTTATGAAATATAAAGAATTTTTAAATAAACTTTATATCAGAGGTTTGAAGTTTAATAAGCGCGACTTTACTGAGAATTTATTTCTGCATTCTGTCAAAAACGTTAAAACAGTTACCTCTAAGCGAGCTTCCGAAGAGGTCTTTAAGGGATATAATCGCGGCAATTCTATAGCCAATATAGCAATTGATATCATAGGAGACTTGGATGAAGACAGAATCAAGTCGTTCATCGAAGATTATATTAACTCGAAACCTAATGAACGGGCTAAAAATGAGCAGACTCTTTGTGATAATTTTAGAGATGTCATTTCGGATATATCACGGGATAATCTATACGAGAGAATCACAACCTTTTATATTGATGAGGTCTTAAAACCTGCTGCTAATTCAGCTAAAAAGGTGGGAAAAAAGTCCGTAGATGTTAACACTGAGAGTAGAACCACTCCCATTCCAGAGATAGGCTGCGTAGAAGATTCAGTTGACAACATCCGATGCAACAATATATCAAGTCATAGACCGGATCCAAATAATGAGATTGAACTGGTTGAGGCATTGGCGGATACGCTGAACAAAATGCTTTCAATATCTATAGAAATAGCTGAATCAAAAGGCCGTGAATTGGAAAATGAAACAAATAATGATTATCAATTTCTAAAATCGCTAGAAAACGTTCTTGGTATTGATCCAAGTAGTTCTATTAAGAATACATTTATTTCAAATAAAATCAAAGACCTTGAGAACTTGTATCAAAATCTTTTCATTACGTATGGAGAGTCTATTAGGCGATTAGCTAGCACAACAAATGATAACGAACTTAAAGTAATATGCAGCAGTTTAGATAATATTGAGATTTCAGATTTCGATAGCGGCATCATTGGTAAAAATACAATCACATTACTGAAAACTACAAATAATAAAGTATTAAAGCTTCAAAACTTATTGGAATCATTTTTAATTAACAAAAACGCGAACTGATTATCTTTACCAATTTTACCACTTTTTTCACGCAAAATTTTTTCCTGAGCCTGCCCCATGAAGGGGCAAGCGACTTATGCATTTCATTAGCCCATAGTCGTATGACATACTCAAAAACTGTGTCGTATAAGTCTTTTTGGGGCTTTTGAAATATGTCAAATAAAAACAACACTCTATCGAAATATAATTGGAGCCGGTGATCCCGGCTCCTTCTTATTTACATATACTTCTCTTCGTACTCTCTGAGACGGCGATAGAATGTGTTAGGTCTGAGTCCCATTTCTTTCTGAAACCATACTGCCGTAATATTGCCAGCCTTCCATTGCTCATACAACTTACCGAACTTTTCCCAATCAATGGGTAAGGGTTCTCGACCTTTATACTTTCCCTGCGCCTTCGCAATAGCGATACCCTCGCGCTGACGCTGTAAGGTTTGCTCGCGTTCAAGCTCTGAGAGTGCTGCAAATATAGAAAGAACGAAACGTCCCTGTGGAGTGTTGGTATCAATATTCTCCTTGCTGCTGACAAGCGTAACCCCCTTTTTCTGAAGCACGTCTATAATATTGAGCAGGTCTCTGGTTGATCTTCCAAGTCGGCTTATGCTTTCTATGTACAGGGTATCGCCGTCGCGAACATATTCAAGCATGGCTTTCAGCTCCGGACGATCAGCATTCTTGCCGGAAATTTTTTCAGCAAATATGCGTTCAACATGATACTGTTTCATCAGAGCTTCCTGTCGTGCTGTCTCCTGGTGCTCTGTTGAAACGCGGATATACCCGATCTTTCCCATCAAAATGCCCCTCCGTAGCAGTTCTCATACAATTCTTCTCCGCACATATATTTTACATCTCGCAGAGCTTCTTGAAGCAGGCTGTGATCTGCGAGCATATCCTCAATCTCATCGCAGGTGTATCCGTATTCGAGTAGGAGCTCTACGTCAGAGCTATCTACACCGTAGCAACCGCAGTATGCAAGCAGAATCTCTTCATGTATATTATAATAGGAAGAGTCATCCCAGTCATACCAGGCTCCGTACTTCGAACGGTAAATCTTAGGCTGAAACTCCGAGCGTGTAATCTCACCATATTTGTCGATTCGGAGTATATCACCCTCAGTTACTTCGATCTTTTTATAAGCAAATTTATGTAAACTAAGGCGGCGTAAAGCCGCCTTCATTATACTTTCTGTACTTGCGTATACATATAGTCCGAGAACTTCAAAATGAAGAAGGCACATGGGGTTGCTTCCTTTTATAATGTATAAGGAATTTTTCTCGTCAAGCACTGTGAATGTGAAGTTTCCCTCTACAGTTTCTGCCATATACTTTAGACTATCGAAGTCAAGTTTGTTTTGCTGTTCAATGAGCTGGCAAGCAGCATAACTATCTGTCTCGATATGTGTATCAGGGATTATCTTGTCCTTGCGAAGTTCCTTATCGTTCCAAAGTACACCATTATGAGCAAAGGCGAAAGAAATATCCCCGGATACACCGGGGAAAGGATGATTATTATAATTAAGCTTCTCATTGCCCTGGGTAGTCATACGAGTATGTCCCATAACTGCTCTTGTACTTTCGGGTGGATTGAAATGTAGCTTGTGAGCAGGTTTTGGTCTTTTGAAGATAACGACCTTCCCATCATTAATGTAGCTGATACCAGCTGCATCCGTGCCTCTCTCTTCTGCTGCATTAGCCAGGGCCTGAGTGAGCTTTCTCTTCATTCTATCAGGGATGATGCCCTGATAATCGAGCCAACCGAATAGTGAACACATAATATACCTCCTATTCTTTGGTTGTGTCGTCGTGTTTATTTACAAATTCTTCTAGCTTTGAAATAGCGTAGCTACCGATAATGACTGCAATGTATTTCAACACTTCAAGAATTGGATGACTTTTAAAGTATGTAGTAGGATCTCGGTGTATCCTTTGATTTATAGCATATTTTTTCATTTGCTTTACCTCCAGATTTTTAAATATCATCACTTGCACTAACATCATCGTTGACGAATAATGTGCGTTCTTTCAGATATTGTATTAACTCGGGTTCCGTAACGCCTGATACAAAATCTGACCATGAGACCTTTGATATTCCATCATCGGAGCTGTAAACAGCCATATCGCAGATACGATTCACAAGCTGAAGTGCCGCAAGAAACGTATTGTATTTAAGCGTCCCTCTGAAAAGTCGGAACTCAATGGTTGTATAATTCATGAGATTTATTGCAGCATAGCGTCCGTTATTTCCTTTTTTAGCCTTGTCTAAGATAGCTTTTGGGCTGTGTTCATATCCATAACGAGCAGCCCAACGGTTTATTGAATACTCAGAACGTCTGCTGAATTTAAGCAGCTCATTCCAGTGGTGCTCAACGAAATACAGGATGCGGCTGATGACCTCATCCTGCTCCTCCCTGTTATCGCCGAGACTATCTCTGTTGACATGAATATGCAATCCGCAGGTATTCGTCTGGTGACTGCGGTAGCCCATACTGATAGCCTTATGCATGATATCTTCCCAGCACATATCGTTCATGTGATACTCCATAGTCATAGGATGTGTTACTATCTCTATGCCATCGTCAAGGCTGCCGTCACACTTGATGTAGATGTGTTCTTCGTTCTTATTGGCTAAGTCAAGTATCTGCTCAGCGTTGTCATCGTCCTTGCCTGCTCCGTCTATCTCCAATTCAACACCAAAGAAGCGTGTGGTGTCTCCACGTTCGTATTTACCGTAGAATATTGGCTCGGGTTTGTACCCGTAATCGTGGATATTTCTAGATTTATCGACTTCATCATGATAGCACTCACTGCAATAGTCATAACCGTCAAGATGGTAGGCGTCATCTTCGTGTAAGAGTGCATCACAGCAGCTGCATCTGGTGTAATGGTTGTGATAGCAGTGGCTGCAAAGAGTGGTGTAATCATCGCCGTAACTTTCACTGGTCCAGATTATAGCACCGCAGCGATCACATGTCGTGGTATGATGTTCAACACAGTTTGTACATACGATTTCACCGTCAATAGTCTCATAGTCTTCGTCGGCGCTTATAACTGCTCCGCAGTGGGAGCAGTACAATGTTTCTGTTTTGTTTTCTTTCATAGTAAAATCCTCCATAAAATGAGAACAGCCAGCCCCCGAAGGGGCTGGCTTCATTTTTTAATATTCGCTGGCAAGCAGCATGGTAGAATGGTCACCGTCATCGATGATGTATAGCTTCTCGGTTATAGGCTTCTCAGACGGGAGCAGGTATACTTTGCGATACTCAGGCTCTTCTGACCGATGTGTTATACTCTGCATCGTGCCTACCTGCTCCAGATCAAAGACCTGTAGATAGTCCCTTTCCGGTGGTAGTTGGTCGACACATTCCCAAATAAAAAGCTGCAGCTCTAAAGGTATTTTGCTATCAATACCGCAGGTAAGATAGCGGTTACTATTAAACAATTCTGTTCCTCCTTTCGTATGTAATGATGAAAACTTCTATCATCAGTGTAATTATATACATACGAAAAAAAGAAAAATCAGAAATTATGGCTTAATATTGCACTTTGCTGATCAACTATACACTGTTTTGCCGTAGATGTACACTTTTTATTCCAGTATACTATCGATTAATCTGTATTACAAACTCTCTTATACTTATTCCCTGTAAATAATCTCTTTCCCTGAATACATGCGTCGTTATCTACGGTAGAAGACGTGTTGGAAAGACTGCACTGATAAAAGAATTCTGCAAGAATAAGCTGGTTATATTCTATTCTGCTCTCAACGCAACATCTCAAGAGAATCTTGAAAGCTTATTCCCATCACCCAAGACAGAGTCTACAATCTCAATTATTTGTAATCAGGTTAATTTTATGTCAATAGAGGTAATTCCAATGAAAAAACAAAATGAAAAGCGAATATGTAAACCACTTCGTATCCCTGAACATGTTGTAAAAGAGATTGAAAGTGAAGCAAAGAAAAAAGGAACAACATTCTCCCACGTTGCAATTGAACGCCTACAGCATGATTATAATAAACTCACGCCTGCGATATTATCCAAATTGCAGGATATCGCTAACATGGCAACTGAAGCTGTAGATAATCCATCACCTGAGCTTGCTAAAAACGTACAGAAGGAGGTTGAATCACTATGGAAATTTTTAAAGTAATTATTCATACTCACGGTGGAGATAGATACATAGATAATGTTGTTAATTACATTCTTGACGGTAGACAGGAGCGTGCTAAAGGATACGGAGTCAATCCTTACGATCCTGATATTGCAGCTATGCAAATGAAAAGAACTTCCAGATATTTCAATAATCAGAACAAAACACCGCTATTCCACTATGTTACAGCCTATTTACCTAAAACAGCTCCAACGCCTGAGAAAGCATTGGAGCTGACTGACAAAATATTCTCAAATATCACGGATTCCCACCAAGCATTGATAGGAATACATAGTGAAAAACAGGCTAAATCTCTTAATCATGCCCATACTGTTGTAAATCCTACGGATTTCAATACTGGAAAAATGATGTACGGGGATAACAACACTAATTATTCTATAGCACAACGTATGGCTGATGTCACTGGACAACCTACAAAGCTGATAGTTCGCAAAGAAGATGAAACGGAATGGGAATGCCCACGTGTTTTCGTTCCACATGATAGCGCAGCAGACTAGTTGTAAACCTCTTTAAAGCTTCAAATATATCACGATATACTAAGAGATTTAACTCCCTTATGAGCTGAGGCTGAGATAGAAGCAGTTGTTCTTGCTTTGAACTCAGCTTCTTCTTGAGATCTGGCACTTATTCCTCCGCTAGAACGTACTCCATCATTATATATAATAGCATATTTCCACATCCTTGATGGAGCAGAATTATTTTCAGCTACAGACAAATATGCAACACCTTTGTGTGCCGAAGCTGATATAGAGGCAGTCGCTTTTGCTTTAGATAAAGCTTCATCTCGTGAACTTGCACCGAATGAACCACTTGATGTTACTCCATTATTATAAATAATATAATAATTCCACGATATAAATGCCATAGTATATTCACTCCTTTATTTAAACTGAAATTGCCGAGTTATACATAATTCCTATAAATAATGATTAGAGTCAATATCTTTCAATCTTCATAGCGTGGAACAAATGAAGGGCAATTGAAGTTTGTTGAAGTTTCTATACCTTTTCCACGCTTGAAACATTTATGACGTTCACTGTTATCAATAGAAAAATGTTCACCGCCGTTTTCTATTTCAATTTTTAGACTTCCAAGTGCGCCGTTCCAATATCTGCAAAGTACGCACATTCTGCTTTTTCTGCTGATAATGACCTTAGCCATATAACTCAACGCCCCTCTATTACATCAACTAAATAGTTTTTTCTTCAATTTGCTAAAAACAGGGATAACATGTCTTTCTTTTGTCAAAAAACTCCATACTGCTTTTCCGGTTTCTTTTATAACATGCATAACTTTAGAGCCTTCCTGAGGAGGAGTAGCAATACCTGTTACCAATCCTGAAATAATAGCACCTTTTACTCCAAATACACTTGCAACTGTATCTTTTACTTCATGAATAACATCAGTACCACGTTTCTTCCACATAGCACTGAATGTCGAAACAGCAGTGTTTTTCACCTCTACGATAGCCTCTGTCAAAGTTTTTCTGCCTCTAATCACATCTCCGAAAGTTGCAAGACTTTCGACAGTCTTATGAGCAGTTGTAGCTATAACATCGAATGTTGACGGCGGAAGAACTCCGCTTTCTTCTGCTACTGTCAGACCTGCTGATACCGCAACCTTAAGTCCTGTGACAGCCCCTTTTTCAAGTGACTGTTGAACAAATTCACTATCTTTAAATACAGCAGCTATTCCTTCTTCAGAGGCTTTCATAAATGCTTCTGAAGCTATTTCACGCATACCAGCCTTGCCTGCTTCAACAGCAACTTCTTTAAGAGAATCTTTCAGTCTGTAATCATTCCACTCATCGTCATCCCATGTTTCATTGTCAACATCAATAAGCTCGTTTTCATCGACGTTTTCATAAGTATTGTTTGCTGTAGTTATACCATTGAAAAATTCAGCAGCTACACGAGCCTTTGATCCGTTGCTTCCTGATTCGTTCATAGCTTCCTTAGCAAACCAACTCTCAGCAGATTCACCGCTCTCAATAGCGTTGTTGAGTGCAGCTTTCTTCTCTTCCATAAGGTCAAGAGTGCTGAGTATTTCGGAAGATATTGTGTGTATAGCATCGACCGATTTGTCAGGGAGAATCTCGCCTAAGTAGCCTTGCAGCCATTCGGCTGGAACTTTTTCTGCTGCGTGTACGGCATAATCGGATATTGCGTCACGCAGGATTTCTGTTAGTTTTGATGTATTCATTTCTTCACCACCATTAAAAATTGCTTATGCTCAGGGGATCAATATCCAAATTAATTTTTACTATTTGGGGATTCTCGATTTCATACTTGTTGTTTATCATATCCCCTTCACAAAGATGAATAAATCAACATTACCATTAGGACTTTTTTGCCTTTTCTCATAATAATTTCTCCTCAAATTTAAACATTAAATTTTTTTCATTCCCGCCTTTCGGCGGGAAACAAATTTGCTTACTCTTATAACTCTTATGTTTTTTTCGGTTGACTGCATTTGAATGATTATATAATCACGTCCAGCTCCTTCAGCTTATTTTTTGCATTTTCATTTCCTTGTGCTGCGGCTTTACGATACCACTTGACTGCTTCTGCGTAATCCTGTTCTACGCTAATTCAAGTTTCATTTCAAGGCATCAAGCCAACTTTGTGCTGCTACCGATCCCTGTTTAGCAGCTTTTCTGTACCATTCCGTTGATTGAACAATATCTTGATTAACGCCAACCCCGAAAAAATACATTTGCCCAATCTTTTGCTGAGCAGCAGGATTTCCAAGTTCTGCTGCCATTAAATAATAATCAAAAGCATTTTTATAATCGTAGCTATCATTAAAACTTTCGGCAATGGATAACAATACATCAACATCTTTGAGAACTTTTCCTTTGAATAATAATTCAATAATTTCATCCGCGAAAATGAAATTGATATTTTCAAATTGTAAACTATATACTTGGCATATTCCAACGCAATCTGTATCATCAATGTGTAACGATGCATTCTTGCCTATAAACTTGCAATCTAATAAAATGTCTAATGGAAGAGAAGTACCATCTTTTTTCAGCAACTTCCCATCATTCATATCTATTTTAAACGGGAACTGAAATTCGTTGTCGATCAGATATATTTCCTTGATTCCTTTTTCGATAATACTTATAATATCATCTTCGTTAAAAGCAACAGCATCGATATTGTTCAGCAGCTCGGGCTCAGGGTATTTTTCGAGCAGTAGCTTTCTTTTTTCGTTGTCAAAAATAGATTTTTTTTGCCCAAACTCAGTTTCTAACACCTGTTTCGCTTTTTCCGATGTTTTATGCATGCGATAAGATAAAACGTTTTGGTATTGAGGTGAAGGCCGATTCAAGTCACATTCACTGAAATGGTCTGGTAAAGTTATATCTGTTAAGTTATCGCATCCGCTAAATGCAAAATAACCGATTTCTATAATGCTTTCCGGAATAACGATCTTTGACAGATTTGTACAATCTTCAAATGAGAGGTCTCCGATTTTCTTAACACCGTCTTGAATTATAACGCTCTTTAAAGAAGTACATCCCGAAAAAGAATCATCTCCGATCTTTTCAACATTTTTTGGAATTGTTATATCAGTTAAGCTTGTACAGTTTGAAAATGCGCCCTCTCCAATGTAATCTACGCATTCTGGAATTGTTATATCAGTTAAGCGTTTACAGTTTGAAAATGCATAATCATCAATCGTTTTAACGCCATGAGGAATAACACAAACACCGTTTGAATCAGGCTTACCTTCATAGAGAACTCCGCCTTCGATTTCATATTCACCGACAGGGGTAAGATAACGAGTTTGAAAAGCGCCTTCTTCAAATTCTACATTTCTGAATGATATGCCACTTTCCTCAAAATCCTCAGAATATTTACTTTTATCTATAATGACCAAAGGCTTATTAATGCCTATATAACTGATATTTTTCTTTCCAAACGGGATCTCAAACTTATCACCATATAGATATACTGTATCAGGTGATTCATCGAGAATATCAAACAGCTCGTCCTGATCCATAGCTACAAGATCAATATTATCGAGTATTTCTCTATTATCAGTAACACCGCTGATTATCTGTAGTTTTTCTCTGCGCCTTGCAATGAGATCAACATCTGTTTCGTCAGCCTCAGCTTCATACTCAACTTCAAGTATCTTGCAGAGCTTTGCATTTAGGTCGGGCATATCGGCTGATAAAGCCGCTACAGCTTCCGATTTTTCATCATAATAGCGATCGGCAAGCCATGTTGAGAGTTTGCCGTCAGTAAAATAACCGAGAACTGACTCAAGATCAAAATTTTCCTTGAGTTCGTCCAGTGTACGAACCTCTGCACCATTCTTCATCTTTAACGGAAATCTTATTTTCTTAGCCATAACTCAACGCTCCTTATTCATAAATACTATTATTATAGCTCCGGCATAGCGCCGGAGAATTATATATCAATTTTTTGATGCACTCTTGAAGTGCCTGTTCTCGTATTCCTTTGAGAGATTCGTAAGAGACTCTTTCATTATCTCTGAAAGCGAATGTGTATTTTCAATTGCCTTTTGGATATGTTCTGTTGTAAGTGCATTACTTCCATCCACAAAGGCGTTTTCTACAGCGTCAATTACCACGCCCTCAACGTCAGCTCCACTGTATCCCTCCGTTTTGGATACAAGACTGCTGATATCAATAGACGCCAAATCATTCTTACGGCGTTTTTTAATATGAATCTCAAATATTTTGCGGCGTTCGTCAGGATTAGGCAAACCTACATAGAATATCTCATCAAAACGTCCTTTACGCATTAGCTCCGGTGGCAGTTTTGTAATGTCGTTTGCAGTAGCCACAACAAATGTGGAGCTGGTCTTCTCCTGCATCCATGTTAAGAATGTACCGAACAGGCGGACAGTGACTTCATTTCCAGTACCGTTAACGCCTGCAAACGCCTTCTCAAGCTCATCTATCCAGAGTATACAAGGGGATATAGCCTCAGCAAGTGCGATAGCCTTACGCATATTTTCTTCAGATTCACCAACATACTTGCCCATGATCTTTCCCATATCGAGACGAAGCAGCGGTACTTCAAACATCTGTGCTGTAACCTTTGCGCAGAGAGATTTGCCACAGCCGGGAACTCCGGCAATAAGAACTCCTTTAGGCATATTAACGCCGAACTCAATAGCTTTGTTTATCGACTTAAATACTTTAGATTTCTTATCAAGCCAATATTTAAGATTTTCAAGTCCACCAATATCTTCCGGTCGTTCTTTAAGCGGTATCATTTCAAGAATACCTGATTTCATTATCATCTGCTGCTTCTGATCAAAGATAAGCTTCAAGTCGCTACGAGTGAACATACCATCATCTGCAAGGGCAGCAGCCAAAAGATTATCTATCTCAAATTCTGTGAGCCCCTTAAATGCCATTGACATTTCTTCAAGGAGAGCATCTGCTATGGCTACCCCTTGTTCTTTAGCAAAAGCGCTTATCTGTACCTTTATTTCGTTTTGGTCAGGATAATCCATTTCAAGTATAGTAATAAACTTTTCAAGCTCTTTGGGGAATTTTAATATCGACGATACAATTATAATAGTTGCATCGAGTCCACTTGAAATTTTCAATGCAATTGATTTCAAACAAGTAATAACTGTAGGATCTTCAAAATATAGGTGTGCATCTTTTATAACAAGAAATTTTCTGTCAAGTTCATCTTCACTACACAAGAATTTTAATGTCTCCCCAAGTTCTTTATCAGGAATAAGATTGCGTTTGGTTTTAAAATCACAGAATCCATCTGATCCATTCCATTCTATACCTTTTCTTCCACCCATTACAGACGCTATAATTCCATCGACCTTTGTCTCTTCAAACGAATTTATGTATATGATTGGAAAACCTGAATCAACATATGAAAGTAATTCTTTATCAATTTTCATTTTTATTCTCCTTTATTTCAGCTTTTGGAAATGGATGCTTCTTGCTTTTACTCTCTATACACTGCGGACAAGGACTGACAATACATTTTATCTTTCCAAGATTATAAGGACAATCACGACACTTTGGCATATGTCCTTTCAT
>OCTX012248650.1_pt1 | contig 13585 bp, 7 predicted proteins | sample 1539691 | NCBI WGS metagenome assembly OCTX01 (sample SAMN02144231, study PRJEB22623) | gut metagenome | biome: sheep rumen | host: Ovis aries | place: New Zealand
TGTACCGCCAGCTGTTGGCTGAGTAACCTTCAGAGCATAGACGGTACTGCCAATGGCGCTTGCGGAATAAAGCACCGCTTTGGTGAAGGTATATTTCTCACCACGAATGAGGAGGTCCTTAGCCTTGATGGTGGTAAGCAATGCGTCTGTCAGTACCAACTCAAATGGTGAAGTAGTAAACTCTGCCCAGTTAGCCCCATCCAGTGCACCGCTGTAGTCAGATGGTTCAAGAGCTATCTTTGCTCCACTCTCAGGTGTGCCATAGATACGGATAATGTCACCCACTATGGCATTAGCGAAGAGTCCGCGGTTAATCTTGACGTCACCGTCGGCGATGGCCTGGCTGTTTTCCACGAGTGTCTTCTCCGTGCGGTTATCCACTACCTTGTCGTTGACGGTGGCCTCCGTCAGTGTCAGTGTACCCGCAGACTGGTAGGTGATATACACCTTTTCGATGGTCTTGACATTCTCAGGAATATCCAGCACGACCTCTGTCTCACCTGCTGCAGCACCAGCACTGACATCTTTTGCTTCGTCATTGGCATTGGTGTACTCCATCTTCAGGGTCACAGGGAACTCAACAGCATTGAACTTCACTGTGATGCTACCCTTTCCGTTATAGCGGTCGTCACCGATGTACCAGCCGCGGGCAGCCCACTCACCTTCCGTCGTGATGGTCTTCGTTGCTGCATCATAGGTAGAACTCCACCCCTCGTTCAGTTCAGCAAGACTGATGTTGACACCTGTCTGCTCAGGAGTATTAGCAGTGAACGTAGCAGTTACTGTCTTGTCTGCCGTCATTGTTAGCGTCAGAGGATTCTCTGTGAATTCCACCTCACCAATAGTCCATTTTGTGAAACTATAACCTTCAGATGGTGTTGCCGTTAGTGTCAGTTCGGTATTTTCTTCGAACTGCCCAGCTTCAACTTCCGTTTCACCTTTCTTAATGACTACTGTTCCATTTTCGGGCTCAGAAAGGGTGAGGGCGTATTTATTGGGTTTGTAAAGTTCAATCTTGGTAATTGTTACACCATCGCCACTTACACGGAAACCATTAGCGAGATCACTGACATTTTCAGCAGACAAGGTAAGTTCTGCAACGTACGGAAATTCAGTTATGTCATTTACTAACTTATTCATCTTGTCTGTTGAACTGGCATCGCGCACAGTTACCTTAGGCCATTCTACGCTGGTCTTACTGGAAATTGTGATTCGGAATTTTTCTCCCTCTTCAAGAATTGCGCCCCAAGCAGCTCCTTTCTCACATATTTCATTCCAAGACATAGCAACACCATTAGCATCCTCAAACAAAGTACGCGCTTCACCAGCAGTCAAAGCTGTTACTGTTTCTGGTATTGCCTCAAACTCTGCAGTAATAGTCATATCGTTAGAAGTCATTTCAATAGATGTTTCTGCGGTTGCCGATTCCAAAGATGCAGGACTGGTCCATTTTGAGAACTGATAACCTTCAGCCGGTTCAGCTTTCAAAGTAAGGATAATACCTTCACCTATCTTGTCACCAGAAGAAACAGCAGCCTCACCTTTCTTTACAGTGATAGTACCATTCTCTGGGTTTGTGATAGTTAGTGTCGGGTCGCTGTGTGTAGCACCACTGTTAATTTTTGCAGCCGTCTCAATCTTGATGTCGCCGCAAGTATAACCATTACCCGTGACAAAGAGGCCAGAAGCCTGTATCTTTGTGATATCCTCCGCTGTAAAGGTATAAGTAAACACACCATCACCAGTCGTTACATTTCCTAAACCACTCCAATTAGTATCGCTACCTTCTCCAGCACTTTTCAGTGTGTAAGTTGCACCATCAGCAATATCAGAGATGGCAACTTTAAGAATATCACCAGCTGCAACGTTGGCGAAATTAGCTTTTCCAATAGTAACTCCACCATTTGCAACAATCCATTTACTTCCAGTACTCAAAGGCTGCAAAGTCTTTGATGCCTTGAAATCGGCTGCAATGGTAACATCTTCTGTGACTGATAAATTGGCAGATGCACTTTCTGAAGATAGCGAAGTGGGGCTTGTCCATTTATCAAAAACATAACCAGTCGTACCAGCTGCTGTCAGTGTCAATGATGTGTTTTCTGGAACATAATCTCCCGTGGTTATATCTGTATTCCCATTCTTTACCGTTATCGTTCCGTTGGTAGGAGAGGTAATAGTTACTACATAGTATTTAACAACTTGAATTTCTTTAAAGATTGCATTCTGTCCTTTGAGATACAAACCACGCTCTTTGATATTGGTGCACATAGCCTCATCAGCCACTGCAAACTCATATACTTTATTAGTAAGCGTTCCAGAAGAAATCAGAGTGGAATTCCATCCTGCATCCTTTTGATATATCTGAATATCGCTTGTGCTTGAAAGGGTACTCTCGTCTGTAAAGACAATCTTTATTCTGTCATTTACCCGAATATCAGTCAACCCAGTATTACCTGTACTATACTCGTGATTCCAGTCAAGTATCTTGGCATCCTTGAATGAAGCTGTTACTGTTTGGTCTGCCGACATAGTAACAGAAAGAGAATTAGCAGTTGACTCAGATTCTCCTATAGTCCACTTGTCAAAAATATAACCCTCGGCAGGATTAGGAGTTAAAGACAGTACTGTGCCCTCTTGGAAACTTGTTTTTTCCGTTACATCATCCCCATTTTTTACAGTTATGCTTCCATTCGTCGCAGATGTTGATAGCGTGAAGTATTTAATGTGTACAACTTTGGAAATAGTACTATTGTCGCCCTTCGATATGTAGATGTTCTGTCCATTCAAGGTGGAAATATCTGTGTCTGTAAAAGTTATGTCATAGTAACTATTTCCTCCATTTACCCATGGCCACGTGTTATTAACAGATGGGATAGATGTGCCATTCCAACCATTGGCTTCACTTTTATATTCAATTCCAAAGTTTGCACCTCCCTCGGGAACAGTTAGATATATTCTCAAAACATCACCAGCTCTAAAGCCAGATACTGTAGTGCTATTCAGTTCAATGGATGATGTGTAGGTATTTTCCCACAACGTATTCTCCACGACATCCGCATACACTTGCGTCACTACTGCCAGCAGTAATATCAGTATCGTTAATAACTTTTTCATATCGTTTCTTATATTTAGTTATTTCTTTACATTTTAGATCTTTCTCATTGAGGCTTGGAAACTGCCTAAAATGGGGGCTGAATTTTCTATTAATTCTAAAATATTTTTGATTTAATTCTAAAAACATTTAGATTTAATTCTCGTAAATTCTCCAATTAATGGCATTTTCCGCAGCGATGAAAGACATATTCCTATTATTTTATAAACATCATCTCTTCTGGATTCTGAAGTTACCCATGCGGAAGTCGGCATCGTAAGCCTCCGAGGGCTGGAAACCGATGTTGAGGGTCATCTCGTCGCCCTTGCTGCCAATGCCCTTGGGCGCAATCTCAGATAGGGGGAAGCGGATGGTTTTCCACTTGCCTTCAGTGTTCAGTCCGGCACCGTTGCCAGGATTCCAGAGGTAGCTGTTCTCCCAGTCCCAGTTCCATGCGAACTCATGACCCTTGCCGAGCAGGGGATGAGATTCTGCATTGAGCACCTCGAATACAAAGTCGTAGTCGCTGACCTTCGAGGCGTCGCCCACGTCGGGCAGGTTCTGTGAGAAGGAGAGCTCCACCCAGGCATAGCCATTGATCGTGCCTGAGAAGTGGAGATGCTTCGAGCCAAGGGCACTCTTGATGCTCTTCACATCCTCATCGCCCTCAATAGTGACACAACGGTCGGTCTTGTCGCGCTTTGCCTTCGAGATGTCTGCGAAGAGCAGTCCCTTCGTAGGACGGTAGACGACGCTGGCCGACTGTTTTTCACCATAGAAGTCAACCCAATCAATGGTGACAGTTGAATTGTCGGGTGTTCCGATAGGGACCTCGATGCCGAGTGTCTCTGAGGATACATGACTGACGACAGCACTACTGCCGTTAATAGTAACAGAGGCATTAGCCCCCGACTGCCCGAAACCATAATAATCGAAATTCTGGCCGATCATCTCTACCGTCGTTCCCGGGGCAGCAAACTCGTTGTCGAGATGGCTGATGCGAAGCGTTGGGAACTTCACGACAAAGGCAAATGTGGCCGTTCCCTTGTCTGTGGTATACTCAATCTGGTTGACACGTTCCTCAGAGAACTCCGAAGGGATGGTTACATTGGCTTTTGTCGACATCGTATAGGTCTTCGTGAGGTCGGCCTCAATACCATTGAACTTCAGGCTCTTCAGATTGTTCAGGTTCTGGCCTGCGATAATGAGGTTCTGGCCTGGCTCGCCCTCCTTGATAGGCGTAGAGAGGCTGATGTCAGCACCATCATAGACTGCCGAGATGACGGGAGCGCCTGTATTCTCCTTGCGGTCATCGGGCGTATAGTCGCTTAAGTCTGTATCTTTTTTGCAACCCGTCAGACAGATTAATGAAAAAAGACAGAGTAACAAAATAACACGCTTCATTAGACAGAAGGACATAAGATTATATTTTTGATTCATAACGTTTTCTCTTTTTTAGTTCCATCCTGGATTATTGCCGGTGATAGCCTTGTTGGTATTAAGCTCTTGAGCAGGAAGCGGATAGAGCAGGTTACGCTCAGTGCGACTCTTTAGCACGCCTGAGTCGTCGGTGCCCTCGAAGGCATTCATGGCATCCAGATAGATACCCCAGCGCAGCAAGTCCCAACGGCGATCGGCCTCGCAAGCGAACTCCTTGGCTCGCTCCTCAATGATGGCTGAGCGCAGTTTTACTTGGGAATCAAGCTCATCGATAGTACCTAAGACTGCATTGCTCCTCTCGCGCACCTTATTTAATAATATAAGTGCATTGGCACTGTTACCCAGTTCGTTTTGAGCCTCAGCGCAGATAAGCATCACGTCAGCATAGCGCAACATGGGCCAATTGGCATCGGCATTGTCGATGGCATCATTCGTTACGTCCATATACTTCGTGGTGAAAGCAAGGCACTGGGCGTCCTGAGAATAGTAATAGCTGATGCCATCACCATAGATACCCGAAGGCTCGCCGTACCAGTTGCCTTCCGTATCACGGCCTGTGGCCATGATGCAATATTCGTCATTATAGGGGTAGAAGAAACCTGTTCCGCTGGCTTCCTGTGTATAGGCACGCCAACGATGCTTTACTCCCTTGACTATACGCAAGTCGTCATGATCGAAAAGGTCGTACCAATGACGGTTACAGCCAATCCATCCACCACTCTGGATGAAATCAGAGCCTGGCGCAGTCATATAGCCTTCATACTGGGAATGAATGCCCATCTTGTAAGTAGCATCGCCACTGACGCTTCCCACAGAGAACATAAATTCAGAGGCGGTGGCAAAGTTCTTCTTCCACAGGTTTTCATACGGAAGCAATTCATAAATGCCATAGGTGCCGTCGATGACTTTTCCGGCCCACTCAGCAGCCTTTTGCCAGAGAGCCTGAGCATTCAGTGACTCATAACCGCTAACGGCCTTCTTCTGGAAGACATAAGTCTGAAGAGGTGCATACTGGCGACCGTCGCCAGATCCGTTGAAGGCAGGGCCTGTGCGAACCACGACCTCGGTTCCCGCTGGCATTGCGGCAGCAGCCATCGTAGCATATACCTTCGCCAAGAGTCCTGCTGCGCTGCCGGCAGAGGCATGTCCTGCCTGCCAGCCAGAATCCGTGTTTTTATACATCAGTGCAGAAGCCTCCTCAAGGTTTCGGATAATATAGTCGTAAACGGCAGTTACGGGCTGACGGGGATTATTGTAGTCGGTGGTTTCCTCCTCTGGCTGGATTGGACAGTCGCCATAGGCACGTACCACCAGGAAATAAGCAATACCCTTCATGAAACGCAGTTCACCAATAGCATTGTTCTTAGCGGCATCCGTGATATTCTTCATCGCCTTAATATGGCGCTCTGCATTGTTAGCCCGGGCGATAAGTCCATAACAGCCTTTCCAGAGGGCATCGGTGACGTCACTTTCTCCTTGGAAGTTGCCGGCTCCGAAAGTTCCGAAAAGCCAGTCGGGGCCGCTGATATAGTCGGCATCGAACTCAAGTACCTTCGGGAAATAGCCCCAGCAGAACATATCATAGATCCATTTGGAGTAAGTACCCGTCACCCACGAGGCGGCTGCCTCAGCAGAGTCGCCCACCTTCTCATCGGTAATCTCACTCTGCGGGTCTTCCTCTATCCAACTGTTACAAGCTGTAAGACAGAGCAACGAGAAAAGACAGAGTAACAAAACAACATGCTTTCTTAGACAGAAGGACATAAGATCATATATTCTATTCATAACTGCTCATTATTAAAAAACAAAGTTTAAACCGAAAGTAAAGCTGCGGGCAGAGGGATAGCTGTAGCTGTCGACACCCGGACAGGAGGCATTAGCGCCACCAGCATTCACATCAGGATCGAACCAACTGTACTTCGTAATGGTAAAGACGTTGTTGGCCGTCAGTGAGAAACGAATCTTCCCAATAAAGCTGGCTGGCTTATTCCAATCGTAGGCCAATGTCAGATACTTCATCCTCAGGTAGCTACCATCCTCAATATAACGGTTGCTGATAAGCCAAGTACGGGTATAACCTGCCGTCGCCTTTGGCCACGAAGCTGTAGCCGCAGTTGATTCCGTCCAACGGCCGTTATAGGCATCGACTGTTACATTACCGATATTCGACATCGTAATATCAGTCAAGTTGTAGTTGAAGATATCATTTCCCTGAGATCCCTGAATCATGAAGTTCAGCGAAAGATTCTTCCATGAAAGGTTGTTGGTGAGACCATAGGTAAAATCGGGGTTTGTATCGCCGATAATCGTGCGGTCATCTTCAGATATCTGACCGTCGCCATTGAGGTCGCGATACTTGATTTCACCTACATAGCGCATCGCCTCACTGTCAGAGAGACCTGCATAAGCGGCATTGGAGCGAACCTCGCCAACATTATCGTAGAGCCCATCCTCTACATAGCCATAGAGCGTACCAATGGCATAGCCATTGCGCTGCAAGAACACCTGATCAGCTTTTGACCACAAAGAAGTAGCATACTGATCACCTTCAAGTCCATTGATTTTATTGCGGTTCAAGGCAAAGTTGGCATTCAGGCTCCAATTGAAACTCTTGCTTCGAATGATGTCAGCTGTCAATGAAACCTCAACGCCCTGATTGACCACGTTGCCTGAGTTTACCATCTGCTGACTAAAACCACTGGAACTAGGTATGGTGACATTCTGAAGCAAGTCGCGCGTCTTCTTATAATAGTAATCAGCAGTAATTTGCAGGCGATTTTCGAAGAAGCCCATATCAATACCAGCATTGAACTGATCGGTGGTTTCCCATTTCAGTTTCTTGTTTGTCGGTCCGCGCCAGTCGATCATCGAGACACCACTGGAGAGCGTGCCATTATAGGGATAGTTGGCAGCTTGCAGTACGGTTAATGTACGATAGGCACCGATAGCCTGGTTACCTGTCTGGCCAAACGAAACACGGAACTTCAGGTTTGAGAAAAGATGCAGATTCTGAATAAACTGCTCATCAATAGCACGCCAAGCAAGAGCACCAGAGAAGAACGTAGCCCACTTGTTATCCTGAGCGAAACTACTACTACCATCTGTACGAACACTTGCGGTTAAAAGATACTTGTCGAGTAAGGTGTAATTAATGCGGCCTAAGAACGACTCTAGTGTCTGCTTGGTTTCATTGCTACCGATTGTTGCCTTGTCGAGAGCCAAACTCATGTTGGCATCCTTCGTCAGATCGTTGGGAAAGTTGGTGGCGGTCATCGACTCGCTCTCACCGACGCCTTTCTCGAAGGTGATACCAGCCACTACATTGAGTTTATGGGCACCGTAGGTATAATCAGCGGTCAGAATTGACTCAGAGGTCAGACTCTTCCAAATGCTTGAGGCCTTTCCTGCCTTGCCATTATTGGGCGACTTGCCTTCCTGGGTATGACGGTCGTAATATGTACCACGATGCCCATCGTTGTACCCGAGTCCGAGGTTTTGACGGAATTTCAGCCAAGACACGATATGTGCCTCCAAGTAAGAACTGCTAAACCATGAGATTTGCTTCAATTGGTCTTTTGCTCCATTGACATAATTAGTAGGATTGGCTGCCAGCCAGTTCAGTTCATCGAGCTGTTCCGTCTGAGTATGTGGCCCGTATGTCGGCGGGAAAATAAGTGCCGAGCGAATGATACCCGTATTCTCGGAGTTAGTGCGCTGAAAATCAGTCACAGCATTGGTAAAATACTGACTTGTGCCAATCTCTAACCAGTTAGTAATATGCCGGCTGATATTCATTCCGAGATTATAGCGCTGATACCCCGTATTCTTAATAATTCCTTTCTGATCGGTATAACCGCCAGAGAATGCGTAATAGCCATTATCGGAACCTCCACTGACGCTGACACTATAATCCTGCGAAAAGCCAGTCTGATAAATCTCGTCCTGCCAGTCAGCACCTATCACCTCATCTACATTTCCATATTCGTCTGTGCGTAAGCCAGGATTTAGGAAGTCTTCCGGCGATGGATTATATTTTCCCTGGGAATAGACAAACTCTCCACCTGTATATGGGTACTGCCATTCACCGACATAAGGATCACGATTAGTTCCACTCTCGTAGTTTCGACTATTGGCAGCAGCTTCGTTCTGATAAATAGCATAGTTATAAGGATCAAGCATCTTCACCCGTTTGCCGATGCGCTGGATGCTCCAGGAAGCATTCACCTCGATCTTCGGTTTTCCGACCTCACCCTTACGAGTGGTAATGATTACAACTCCGTTGGCGCCACGCGAACCGTAGATAGCCGTAGCTGAAGCATCCTTCAGCACCTCAATTTTCTCGATGTCGTTGGGATTGATCATCGACAATGGAGAGACCTGCTGGTTGTTACCGCTGTTCGCATCACTGCCAGGCGTGCCATTTGGATCTGTGCCATAAGGTACGCCATCGACAATAAAAAGTGGCTGGGAACTGGTAGTGAACGAATTGGCACCACGAACCGTGATACTCACGCCTGCACCCGGCGAACCGTCACTCTGCTTTACGTCGACACCCGCGATCTTTCCCTGCAACCCATGTGCCACGTCAGCTGCTCCACCCGCCTTCAAGTCATCGCTCTTAATTTGCGAGACAGAGCCACTGAGGTCGCGCTTTCTCATCGTACCATAGCCAATCACGACCACCTCTTCCATAACTTCCGCATCCTCGAAGAGCGTAACATTTACTTCAGCCTTGCCTTTTACGTTGACCACCTGAGTTTTGTAACCAATCATTGAGACTTGAATAAGGAATTTACCCTCAGGCATTGTGAAAGTGAAATTTCCTTCCAAGTCGGCAACGGTACCCACCGTGGTACCAGGCACTTGGATGCTGGCACCAATCAACGGCTCGTTCAGCGTACCATCGATAACACGGCCTTTAATTTGCTGTTGTGCCGAGACATGCATGGAGCACATCGTCAGTAATAGCCAGAATAGAATCCTTTTGTTCATATTATTATGTTTTAATTACAATTCAGTTATTGGGCACTGATAAGCTCAATCTTCGTCAGCACAAAGCCAAGACCTGTAACGACGAGTCCTGATGTCTTCAGTTTGTCAAGGCTGTTCTCATCGAATGTCAGCACGATGTCTGTTCCATTCAAGTCCATCCAGAGTGGTTCTGGCGAACCACTGATGTCAAGCCATTTACCTTTATTCTCACGGAACGACATCTTTGGATCAACACCTGCCTCCTTCAGCCCAGGCAATAGCTTATAGCTGACGATAAGCACGTCATTTTCCGTACATTCCTGAAATGGCTCTGGCGTCAGACGCAGGTTGCCACTCCAGTCGTTAGGGAATTCCTTTTCGCCACGATAGAGCTCACCTGGTTGTAGTTTATACTCTTTAGGGGCGTGTTGGGCAGTACTAAGATCCTCATCTGGTTCTGCCGTGCAAGAGACTAAAGCAATCTTTTCAAACTTATAACCCTTGCCCCCTACCCGCATACAAATACCATCAGAGGCAGCCAACTGGAGTTTGATGAGCTGTGACTGTTCATTAATATAATAGGTATACCCCTCTTCGCCCACCTGAGCACCGTCGACTGATGAATCCATCGGATTATAGCGGAAATCCATCAGCTTCAAAGCTGCGCCAGGCTGCACCTTGCTCATAATAAACTTCAGGCCATCGCCCACCTTCACGTTCTTGAACACCTTCTTCGAGATAGGCTGGCTGACACTCCAATCATCCTTCATCTGCATGGAGGGGCCTTTATAAATGATGGTCTCTGTCATTTCCGAGGCAGGAATCAAAGTGACATGAACAATCTTATAGTCATGGCCACCAAGGAAGACACCACGATCCTTTAATACAGATAGGATAGCTTCGGTCATTTTCATACGGACGGGGCCTTGTACTGACATGGCACCATATTCAGGCGAGACCGCCTGCCAAGTCTTGGGATCCTGAAAAGCTATCTGAGCAGTGCGCTTGGCTTCTGTCGTATAGACAGTCATAATATCACCTACTCCAGCATCTTTGAACTGGACAGGCTGAATGAGGATATTGTCTTTCCAGCCTGGCCCGATGGTCTTGGGACCTATCAGTATCGTTCGCTCCGATGCCGACAGAATGCCCCAAGACGATCCAATCACAAATAAACCTAACAACCATCTTCTCATTTCAGTAATTCTTTAATCTGTTCGCGTGAAACAACATAATCCTGAGCAAACGCATCCTTCCACCAAGCCTCGTTGGCAAATTTATGCTCCTCACTGTTACCATGATTATAATCATAGTCATACCAAGTCATAAACCAACTCCATCGACTGCCCTGCTGCCAGATTTTGGAGAGCAGTGAGATCTTCACCTCATCGCCGCTGCCACATTCAGCCAGGGCGATAATCTTATTGGGGTATTCCTTCTGGAGTTGCTTAAACTCTTTCATCAGTGGATACATCAAAGCGGCATAATTGTCTCGACCTACGACATCCACCACATCATCGCCTGGATACCACACACCGTCACCCATCTGTGAGTTCCATACCCAGATGAGATTGTTCAGTCCTTCCTTTTTCACCATATAGTCGTACATCCAACGCCAGAGCTGCTTGTAAACCTCCGGACCTTTGGCACCCCACCAGAACCAAGCTCCGCCTCCCTCAAACTCATAGGTATTACCTGCTGCCTCATGGAAGGGACGCCAGATAATAGGAATGCCTGCCTGCTGCATCTTCTTGATATAACCGCAAACCTGATCCATTTGCTTGACAGCCAACTTGTTCTCAGGCGTACCATCGATATACACTTTCGAAGGGTCAAACGAAGTCTCGCCCGGCTTTGTGCCTGGTGAGCATGTCAGGTTAACACCGTCGTTGCAAGGTACCTGCCAGTGCCACATCAGCCCCACGATACCGCCAGCCTTGTGCCACTCACGTACGCATGTGTCGTCTGAGTAGTCAAGCCAGCCCTTGGGGTTCACATCCTTCGAGGCATGTATGTTGATGAAGTCAAACACATTGATGGCAGGCCAGCGGCCCGTCCATTTGAAAACATTTTCTGCATCCCGGTAATTCCAGTCGACATCAGCCACCACGCCCGAAATGATTTTCTTGCCATAAAGATCCGAAAGTACGCCAAAGAGTTTCTTCGCCTCAGCAGTCGCATTTGGATTCACCAGCTGATAAGTCTGCTCCTGGGCAGACGCCTGCTCTGCGGGCTGCGACTTGCTGCTGCTGCAGCCAGGCATCACCGTAAGCATCACAAAGAGTAATAGTCCGTTCATCTTATTCATATTTATAATTATTCACTTTTCGCTTGTCGATTCCCTGTACTCGACAGGTGTCTGCCCTGTCAGCTTCTTGAAGTGGCGATTGAAGTTCGTCAGCGTACTAAAACCACTTTCGTAAGCCACATATCTTACCGTCATATTGGTGGTTGCAAGCAATTTCTTTGCATTCCGGATGCGGGTCTCAATAATAAGGTCACTAATCCTTTTACCAGTATAGCGCTTGAAGATATGGCACAATGAAGTGGGAGCCATGCTGACTAGACCTGCCAGCTCTTCCAGCTTCAGATCGTCACGGTAATGCTGACTGATGTAGTTCTGCACCGTAGAGATTCTCGTCACATTGACGTGGTTGTCCGTTTCAGGTTTCATTTCATCTGCAAAGATAGTAAAACTATCCACTAAGCATGTCTTGCAATACTTAGTGGATGTGCAAAATGATATTTCTGTACGTTCGGAATTATAATTCTGAACGCGAAACGGCTAATGTTATCGGATTTGTCGAGCCATGTTCTGGAATTCCGAAGGAGTCATGCCCGTGAAAGCCTTGAACTGTGTGATAAAGGTTGAGCGCGATCCATATCCCACGCTGTTGCCAATGGCTTCGATGGTGAAGTTGCCAAACTTAGCTACATTATTAAATCGACGACAGGCCTCATTGATGCGGTATTCGTTCAGCAGCTGGTTAAAGTTCTTGCCCATACGCTCATTGATAACCTGCGACACATTATTATAGTTAGAAGCCACAAGAGAGGCGAGCTTCTGCATATTGAAGTCCTCAGCGTAGATCTCATCCGTATCCTCAAAGAGCTTCAGAATGCGGTTGATGAGTATCTCCTTGTCATCGTCGGCCAGATTGCTGTTCTGGTATTTTTGCCTGACAGCCGACCCTACCATACCCGTCAAGATCATCTCCTTAAAAGCCTCTATCTGCCCTTCGTAATGTGCACGTATACGGCGTTCGTTGTCGGCAGCGGCCACCACATCCAGATTTCTCTGATACACACTGCAATAGGCTTTCTGCAGTTGCTTATTCTTCCATACAAGAATCGCTATGGTCATCAGAATCAGCAGGAAAATAACACTACCAGAGATAATAAGAATGGTTTGTATCATATTATCCTGCGGCTTAATCACCACCTTATCAAGAGTGTAGTTAAAGCCGCGCACTTTCAGACCATACTGCTTCAGTTCGTTCAGCATTTCTTCGCTCTTTACCACAAATTCAAAGTCACCAGTAATGGCTTGTCCGTTAATCACTCCCGCAATGGTATGCCAATTATGGTCCTGAAAAGAGCCTAAGGAAGTAGAGTCAACCTTGCTGGTAAAGACATAAATGGTATCTCCCATCCCCAGATTATGGAATTGGATGCTTGATAACTCAACAGTCCCCCAGTCGCCTATCTCTTTGGGACCCTGAAAAATAACTTCCATCTCTTTGCTTGCGAGATGAAAAACGGTCAGGCATAACAGTAGTGTTAAAAATAAGCGTCTCATAATTGTTCTTGCTTATACTATTGAGTTTCGTGTGCAAAATTAATAATTTCTTTGAAACAAACCTAACACTATTTTGCCTTTTAACATTTCCACTCTGCTTTCACTTCTGTAAATTCCTATAGCAACAAATGGTACATACCTCCGGCAAGAGGCTTTACGACTCCCTTCATTTCGAGTTGGAAGAGGAGTGCCGTCAGTTGACCAATAGGGATAGCCGACTTCACACTGAGGATATTCAGTTGTAAGTCGTTAGTCTCTTGAAGAAGACTGACAATCTGCTGCTC
>OCTX012289847.1_pt1 | contig 13584 bp, 8 predicted proteins | sample 1539691 | NCBI WGS metagenome assembly OCTX01 (sample SAMN02144231, study PRJEB22623) | gut metagenome | biome: sheep rumen | host: Ovis aries | place: New Zealand
ACTAGTGAAAGTGGAGAAGAAGGAGAAGAAGAACTACCAGAAGATGCTCAAAATTCTCGTTTCCCAAAACTTACTACTATCGATATCGAATATGCTAATTATAAAATTGTTAATTATGGTAATAACTTTACATTACCAGAACTAGTTAATAATTTCAGACAATTCGCTGCTTCCGAATTAAAACTATATTATCAAGAAGATTTAATAAGATTATATATTGCTGCTTTAGCTTCTACTAAACTAGTAATATTACAAGGTATTTCTGGTACCGGTAAAACATCACTAGCTTATGCTTGGGGAAAATTTTTAAAACATGACTCATGTGTTGCATCAGTTCAACCATCATGGCGTGATAGAACTGAGTTGTTTGGTTATTTCAACGAATTTACTAAAAAATTTAATGAAACAGAAGTATTAAAAGAAATATATCTAGCTGGATATACAGACGATATTTATACAGTAATCTTGGACGAGATGAACATCTCGCGTGTCGAATATTACTTTGCTGAAATGTTATCTATTCTAGAAATGCCAAGCCAAGATGAATGGATAGTAGAACTTGTTCCAAGTGCTTGGCCAGATGATCCAAAACACTTAGATCAAGGTAAATTAAAAATAGCACCAAATGTATGGTATATAGGAACAATCAACAACGATGACTCAACATTTATGGTTACAGATAAAGTGTACGACCGTGCTATGCCAATAGATATTAACGATAAAGGTCAAGTATTTGAACCAACACCTACAGAAGCCCAAGATATAAATTATTCCTATGTAAGAAACTTATTTGATGAAGCAATTAACAATAATCAACTTACTCAAGAAACATTAGATAAGATAGATAAAATGGACGATTATGTTATTAAACATTTCCGTATTGCTTTCGGTAACCGTATTGTTGCCCATATGAAAAAATTCGTACCAGTATATGTTGCAGCTGGTGGAACAGAATTAGATGGAGTAGATTACTTCATCGCTCGTAAAATACTACGTAAATTCGAACAATTAAATATCTCTTATATTAGAGATGAAATAGATGGATTCGTAAAATTCTTGGAAGATACCTTTGGTAAAGGTAAAATGCATGAATGTGTAGAATACTTATTAAGACTTAAAAAATTAACATAATAGAAAGGAATGAAGATTATGGATGAAGGATTAAACGTAATAGGTCTTTATCAAAATTCTAGCGGCAATAGAATAAATAGTTTTGCTAAAAGAGTTAAATCTTCTATGTTAGTAGATCTTCATTTTGATAAAGTTGAAGCTGATTTTGAATGGTTAGATCTTATGGAAGATACAATTAGATACCTAGATAATATTCTCCGTAATCCAAACCGTTTTATTATAAATGAAGACGAAGTAGTCAAAGTAGAACTTGCTAAACACGTAACCGTAGAAAGTATTAAACATCTCGCTCGTAATACAAACCTTATTCAAGATATCGACGAGAAAACCGGTGACGTTAAACCATCAAAGATACTAAATATAAACAAAGAAGAAAGTTTTGATACTTATGAGAATAGATTTATCTACACTCTAATAGTAAATATGGAAACCTTCGTTGAGTTTAAAAAGAAAACATTACTAGGATCATCTCATTTAAAAGATGATAAATCTATAGAATATAAGGCAGCTTCTATGGTAGGAAATGAAAATATTACCATTGAATTAGCTATGAAATCTTCTATTCATTCCCAGAAAAATGATGGTAGAAAAAATGGTGAAAGCTTAGAAACAAGAATAAAAAAACTATCAGAAAGAATAATAGATTTAAAAAGTACACCTGTCTTTAAAGATCTAGCTAGAAAACATGTTACCTTAGTTAGACCACCTATAAAAAAGACAAATGTAATACTAAAAAATACTAACTTTCAATATGCAATGGTACTATGGACATATCTCCAAGAACACTTTGCTGATGAAGATAAAAGAGAAAAACAAGATAAAAACTATGAAGATGAAGGTGAATTGAAAGGCTTATTTGATGATACCTTCTTACTAGCTTATTTATCTATGTGTACTTTAAATAAAGAAGATTATGATACTAGTAAAGCTAAAGAAAAAGTAATATCACAAGTAATAAGAAGAGTAATAGATCTTAATTCTACTTTAACAGAAGATGAAATAAAAGACTTAGTAGGAGAACAATTTGCAATAGTTAAAAATAAAAATACTGCTACTCAAGAAGGTATAGAAAAAGTATTTAAAAAACATATTGAAAAATACTTTACTAAAGTCAATACTATAAAATTGAATTGAGGCTAACAATGAAGAAAATACTTGATAATAAAATAATTAGTACAATAATAAGTACAATAGAAGGTATTATATGTTTCTTTCTATTTTGTATAGTAGTAATAACATTATTTCAAAGAATAAACGGAAGTTTCTTTGGTTATAGAATATATACTGTAGCATCAGCATCAATGATACCTAATTATAATGTTGGAGATGTTTTACTTGTCGAAAAAGTAAAACTAACAGACATAGATGTTGGAGATGCAGTTACCTACTTAGGAGAAGCTCCAACCGTAAAAGATATGATAATAACCCACCGGGTTGAAAAAATAGAAAAAGAAAATGGTATATATTATTTTCATACCAAAGGTATTGCTAATAATATAGAAGACCCTATCGTCGAAGGAAAACAAATAATAGGTAAAGTTACCCATAAATTTTATTTCCTTAGTATTATAGGAAGAATAACTACAAACGTTTATAAAATATTCTTCTTTATAACAGTACCTATAGCTGTACTAATAGCTATAGAAATAATAAAGACAATAAAAGAAAAAGATGAAGAAGCCGAAGAAGATACTTAGTTAGAAAGGAGTGTTAGCATGAAAGAAGAAAACAACGAAGTAATTAAAGAAAAAAAGAAAAAGAATTACTTATTACTATTTCTAAAAAGAAATAAAATAAAAACCTTATTATTCCTATTTATTGCTTTAGTTGCTAACACTTATGCTTGGTTTATCTATAATAGAGTAGTTAGTACTAACCTTGAAGCTCATGTTAAATCATGGCAAGTAACAATTGATGGTGCTATGGATGAAACAATCACTTTTGAAATAGATGACTTATACCCTGGAATGCCAGAATATAGTGATTCTGTTACTTTAACAAATGGTGGTGAAATGGATGCTCAAGTATCGTTTTCTATTAAATCAATACGAATAATGGACGAAACCTATACTGTTGGCGTTAACGGTGAAACAGTTGAGTCGTTAAAAACAAGATTAGCAAACTACCCATTTTCGATAACTATAGAATCTTCAAATGAATTAGTAGAATCAGGTGGAGGACAAGCTGACTTACACTTATATGTTGAATGGGAATTTGGTGATGGTGATGCTACTAAAGATGCCTTAGATACCTATTGGGGAGAAAAGTCTTATGATTACTCTCAAACCAATCCAACTAAGCCATCCATTGAAATAGAAGTCAATGTTAATGCTGAACAAGTTAATAACTAAATAGTTATTAATTTTTTTTGTTGAATTTATATAAAATATACTCTAAAATATAATATAGAGGTGTAGTAGAAAATGAAAAAGAATAAAGGTTTTACATTAACAGAACTTCTTGCTGTAATAGTTATAATAGCTATTCTATCTGTAGCAGCCATAAGTGGCTATAGTACTATGACTAGAAATAGTAAGAAAAAAACATATGAATCTAAAGTGGGAGAAATTGAAAATGCGGCATTAAAATTTGCTAAAGATGCCAACCTCAGTTCATCTACTACAATTTCCGTAAATAAATTGGTTGTTGAAGGTTATTTACAACCAGATGAATCAACAGAAACTGGCTTAGCATCAATATTAAACCCTGTAAATAATGAAAATATGATTTGTAATCTAATCCGTATAACAATCAATGATGATGTCTTTATAGCTGAATATGATGATAGTAATAAAGATTGCTTAATAGCTGAACAAGAAATGCTTGATTTAGATATAAATATTAGTGCCAAAGAGCTAACTGGTAGTACTATAGGATCTAATATTAATATTGTAAATAATGTTGCTAATTGGACTAGAAAAGATGTTCTATTAATTGTTAGTTCCGAAAAATATACAGACTTCAAGAGTGTTAGTTATGACTTTGATGGAAAAACCATAACAAAAGATAAGAATACTCCTGTAAGTTCAGCAACGAATTATGTAGATACTGATTACGACAAAATTGCTATAAAAGATGTTTTAATAATGTTTAATAGTGGAGTAACAGTTACATATAATATGAATGATGGAACTACTCATAGTAGAACAGTAGTTGTAAGAATAGATAAAGAAATACCAACAGCTAAAGTAGCAGTATCAAACGATGTTTCAACTTCTTCCACAAGAAAGGTTAATCTTTACTTAGATGACGCTAATGGTAGTGGAATTAAAGGTTTCTATATTTCTAAAAATAACGACTTTACTAGTAGACCATTAATTAAGGACGAAACAGATAAAAATAGTAAAGAAGCTGGTCACGGTTCATTTGCGGGATATAAATCTCATTTCTACGGCGAACAAGGAGCATACTACATAAAAGTTATTGATAAAGTCGGAAACGAATATATAACTGAGAAAATAGAACTATCAAACTTTGATCCTAATGCCAACTCTTGTCGTATAACAGTAGATCCAATAGTAGCACCAACACCTACCTATTGGACAGAAGATACTGAATGGTATAACAAAAATATTAAAGTAACTACTACAAGTAATAACGATATCGGTTCAATGGGAATAAAATATTTCTATGATGTAGTTAATGTAGGAACAAATATTACTAATGAGAAAAAACTAACAAAGTTCTTTAGACCAGAAGGAACAAATACCAAATTAATAAAATCAATAAATCAAACTAACGAATCGGATTTAAGAGATTATTATACAGCTATGAAAGGATTATCTGATAAAACAAAAAATATAACTCATTGTAAAAAAACAATAGGTGTAGATAAAACCAAACCAGCAGCTACAATATCTTGTACAGATTGTAATACTTATAAGAAAACTCATACTATCAATATTTCTATAACTGATGAATTAAGTGGCTTTAGTGATAGATCTATCAAAATAGGGTGGTCACCTAATAGAACAACAGCTCCTACTTCGTGGTTAGATCTTAATGGAACAATAAGTGCTGACAAAAAAACTGTATCATTTACAACAAATGCTAACAAAACAACAGGAACAGCACTAACAGGAGAATACTATCTATGGATTCAAGGAGAAAGTATTGCTGATAAAGCTTACAATTACTTAAACAATACACCTACAACATATGTAATAAAATACGATAATACTCCGCCTGCTTGTGTAAGTAGCGGTGGTAATCCAAACTGGCGTAACATAGATTTAACATTAACAGGAACTTGTAGTGATTCGCATAGCCTTTGTAAAAAAGCTACAATTACCAAAAAATATAGTTCAGATATTAATTCAAACGTTGAATCTCCAGGTAGGGTATATGATAACGCAGATAATTACACTGATTGTCCTGCTAATCAACATGTTCATATTGATAAAACAAAACCAACCTGTACAAATGGTGGGGGAAATTCAAACTGGGTTAATACAAGTATTAGTATAACAGGTACTTGTAGTGATAGCCTTAGTGGATGTACCGGAAATGTATCCAGAACATACAATTACGAAATAGATTCAAGTACTGAAACACCAGGTACAGTATACGATAACGCAGGTAATAGTAGAGCTTGCGCAAGTAATAGACACGTTCATATTGATAAAACTGCTCCAAGAATTAATAGTTTATCTTACCAATATAGAGCATCAATGTTTAGAGCAAATGATGATTCTGTTTGCCAAGTAATACCAAATAGCAAATGTAAATTTACACTTGATTCTACAAATAAGGTATATCAATTAACATCAGGCTCAAAGAAAGATTGTATATCATCAATTAGATGGCAATTAAAAAATGGTTGTGGAAAAGCCGAATACAATTCAGGTACTTTAAGTAAATCAGCTGCAACTAACTATATTACCAATTTAGTAAGTGTTAATAATGGTGGCGCTGAAATAAAAATCAATAGTGTTTCAGCATCAGATAATAAGACTTCAAGTCCAACAATTACAATAAAATATGGTGGTTTCAATCCTGATGCATCTTCTCAAACAGCAAATAGTAGTTACACACTTGGAACAATTAGTGGAGTAAACTCAACAAATCATGGCCGTGTATATGTTATTACTGCTAGAGATGCAGCTGGTAATACATCAAGCTGGACAGTTATAGCTTCACACTATGGAAGTAACGATGTAAGAGCTAACACAACTGGTCCATCTCAAGCATTGCAAAGTTTTAACAAATTTATTCGTATTGGTGAAACGAAATTTAGACAAGGATGGCAACAAAGATATTATTTAAGAACATATTATATGCATGATGACCACGACGATGATGACATCACATATATACCATTCTGGACATATTATAGTGATGCCAATCATAAAATATGGTATAACGGAACTGATATGTGCCCAGATAAAGGCTGTCAATTACATGGATTCTATTATATAGGTAGCAAATGGTATTGGTTCAATACAAATGAAGTTAATACTCAAGTAATAGCTAATGGTGGTATGGTTGCTTCCGGTCATGGATTTAATGGTCGAGATGTATGTAAATCATATGCTGATTATATGGCTGACGGAGACTGTGATAATGGTAAAATAGAATTAAGAGTAGATAGTGGTGGAGTATGTTCTAACCATCCATAGGATTTAATAGAGCAATAAAGGATGACAATTGTCATCCTTTTATAATTCTTTAAATATAAGTTACAAATATACCTTTTTTATTGAATTTATTAAAAAATTAAACTAAAATATAAAATAGAGGTGTATTTAACATGAAAAATAATAAAGGTTTTACACTAACTGAACTTCTTGCTGTAATAGTTATAATATCAATTTTATCTGTAGCAGCTATAAGTGGCTACAGTACTATGACTAGAAATAGTAAGAAAAAAACATATGAATCGAAAGTTCAAAGTATAGAAAATGCGGCAATAAAATTTGCTAATGATTCAAATTTAAACACGTCTACAACAATTACGGTAAATAAACTAGTTGTTGAAGGCTATTTACAACCAGATGAATCAACAGAAACTGGCTTGGCATCAATATTAAATCCCGTAAATAATGAGAATATGATTTGTAATCTTGTTCGTATAACAGTTAATGATGATTTATATATAGCCGAATATAACGAAAATAAAAAAGACTGCTTAATAGCTGAACAAGAAATGCTTGATTTAGAAATAAATATAAAAGCTAAAGAATTAAATGGAAACACAATAGGTAATAACATAGCTATTATCAACAACGTTGCTAACTGGACTAGAACAGACGTTTTATTAATTGTTAGTTCAGAAGAATACACTGACTTTAATAGTATTAGTTATGACTTTGATGGAAGAACAATTACCAAAGAAAAAAACACTCCATTAAGTACAGCAACAAACTATGTAGAAACAGACTACGATAAAATTGCTATTAAAGATGTTTTAATTATGTTTAATAATGAAGTAACAGTAACATATAATATGAATGATGGAACCATACATAGTAAAACAGTAGTTGTAAGAATAGATAAAGAAGTACCAACTGCTAGAGCTGTAGCATCAAATGACGTTTCAACTTCTTCGACAAGAAAGGTTAGTTTAACTCTAGACGATGCAAATGGTAGTGGAGTTAAAGGATTCTATGTATCTAAAAGTTCAGATTTTACCGGAAAACCTCTAATTAAAGATACAAGTGATAAAGATAGTAAAGAAGCAGGGCATGGCTCATTTGCCGGATATAATTCCCACTTCTATGGCGAACAAGGAGAATACTACATAAAAGTTATTGATAAAGTAGGAAACGAATATATAACTGAGAAAATAGAACTATCAAACTTTGACCCTAATGCCAATTCTTGTAAAATAACTGTTACTCCTTTAACCGGAGCAACACCTACCTATTGGACAGAAGATACAGAGTGGTATAACAAAAATATTAAAGTAACTACTACAAGTAATAACGATATCGGTTCTATGGGATTAAAATATTTCTATGATGTAGTTAATGTAGGAACAAATATTACTAATGAGAAAAAACTAACAAAGTTCTTTAGACCAGAAGGATTAAATACCAAATTAATAAAATCACTAAATCAAACTAACGAATCGGATTTAAGAGATTATTATACCGCTATGAAAGGATTATCTAATAAAACAAAAGATATAACTCATTGTAAAAAAACAATAGGTGTAGATAAAACTAAACCAACAGCTACAATAACCTGTACAGACAGTAATACTTATAAGAAAACTCATACTATCAATATTTCTATAAAGGATGAATTAAGTGGATTTAGTGATAATTCTATCAAAATAGGGTGGTCACCTGATAGAACAACACCTCCTACTTCGTGGTTAGATCTTAATGGATCAATAAGTGCTGACAAAAAGAGCGTATCCTTTACAACAGACGCTAACAAAACAACAGGTGATCCATTAACAGGTGAATACTATTTATGGATTCAAGGAGATAGTATTGCTGATAAAGCTTACAATTACTTAAACAATACCTCTACAACATATGTAATAAAATACGATAATACACCACCTACTTGTACAAATAGTGGCGGAAGCAATACTTGGAAAAAAGTAGATATAACAATAAAAGGTGCTTGTAAAGATGATCATAGTGGTTGTAAACCAGGAACTAATAATGGAGCAACTACATATGACACTGCTGGTAATGTTTACAAATTGTATAATAAAGATATAGAGAGTACAAATGAATCACCAGGCAGAATATATGATAAAGCTGGCAATCACAAAGATTGTGAAAAAGACCAAGTTGTTAAAAGAGATACTGTTAGCCCTAATAACCCATCTTTAGTAATGACTCACTCTTATAACGGCAATGAATCAGAGGGTAAAAAAGCCACAGTTTATACAAATGATACATGGGTAAACGCTAATATTAAGACAGCTGTATATATGACAGATGCTAGATATGCAAAATTTAGAGGACCAAGTGCAACAGATAGTGGAACAGTAAAAAGTGGTATTAATAGATATCAAATATCATCAGACAAAAAGAATTGGTCAAATTATTCATATGTTTATAGTGGTAGTGATAGCTTATATACGTTATTATCTGATGGAACTCATAATAGATATATTAGAGCAATAGACAATGCTGGTAATATTTCGAATGTAGTAACTTATACAATTAAGATAGATAAGACTCCTCCAACAACCCCATCTTTAGTAATGACCCACTCTTATAACAAAGATAATGCTGAAGGTAGAAAAGCCACAGTATATACAAATGATACCTGGGTAAATGCTAATATTAAGACAGCTGTATATATGACAGATGCTAGATATGCAAAATTTAAAGGACCTAGTGCAGAAGATGCAACGAGTAAAATTAAGAAATATCAAATATCAGCAAATAATAGTAAATGGTACGATTATAACTACAATTATCAAGATGGTACTTACTTCATATCAACTGATGGAACTCATAGTAGATATATTAGAGCAATAGATAATGCCGGTAATATTTCGAGTGTAAGAACTTTAACCATCAAGATAGATAAAACTGCTCCAAGTTGTACTCCAATAATAAGGAATAGTAGTAATCAAAAATTAAAATATGGTAGCATACAACACGTTACAGTAACAACCTATGCTGGATGTTCAGATTCTACAAGTAAATGTCCTTCTAGTGAAGTAAAAGGTAAAACCTATGATCCAAATGTTATTGGTTCAAATCTAGCAACTAAAGAAACAAATTATATAAAAAAGGATACCATTCAAATCAAGGATAATGCAGGTAACAAACGCAATTGTTCAGTAGAAGCATATACAACTCCGCTTTGTCAAAATCACACATTTATTTATAGTGGTAATAAAGACCCTTACGGTGAATATTGGTGTACTTTATCATTTAGTGAAGGAGGCGACGTTTCTAATAGTACATTACATACTTCTTTTTGCTTAGGGTTTAACAATCCGGCGTTTGAGAGTACATATGGAACGCCAAAATACTTTGCTATCTGTGAAGGTGGAGATGATGCTAAACAATGTAAAGCAAGTTGTAACTCTGATAATACTAATTGTCCTGATAAAGGAACACTAGTTGCCGCCTTTCAATATTTAATTGACAATGATCTTAGTAATCAATCTCAATGGACTCAAAAGAATCCTACCAATTACATGCAACGATTTGAAAAAATACACGTATCTGGGAAAAAACCGAATGAATGGCCAGATTATCCATTCACTGGAAGAATGATGAGTAAGAAAGGTTCAGTATATAATATCTGCGATATTGATTATGGTGCAAATGGGTATACTGTATATCAAAGATTTGCATAGTTAAATGATAAAAAAGGATGATGAAAATCATCCCTTTTTTTATCAATATAAAAAAGACGTTAAACGTCTTTAAGATGCTTTTTGAACAAATGATAAATTAACTGTTAAATCTACATCATCTAAAGTACTAGTTACTTGAGTATCTTCAGAATTATCAAGTTCTTCTGTATTTGCATCATCATTCCAACCTATAAAAACTCTTATAGTATGAGTCCTATCAGTATCTGTTAATAATATATCATTTGATATAGTAGGTGTTTCAACGGAAGTATCAACAGTTTCTGTATTACCACCATCAACAGAATAACCTGTAACTATAAAATCTCTTAAATCAGAGTTTCTAGCTATTGATATATTATAAGTAAAAGATACTTCTACATCAGTTGCATCTATTTCTAAATCAAAATAACCAGTCACAGTTGGAGCTATTACATTTGAAACTACATGTTGAGTCCCTGCAAATACAGGTGTTATTACCTCTGTTAAAGTATCATTATTCCTAACATTAGTATCATTAACAACAATATTCCATTTAGCTATCTTACCATTAACTCCTGCTGAAGCTGTAGTTAAATACTTAGCATAAGTATCACTTACGAAGTATAAACAAATAAATAATGATAAGAAAGACAACAGTAACATTATTTTTCTCTTACTCTTCATTTATACCTCCTTATACTATAATATTATAACATCAAAATTAAAATTGTAAAATAAAATAATTGGTATTGCATTTCGTCAATCTTCAATGTATAATTATAATAACGATATGATAGGGTAATTCATATACGTTATCTCCATTTACAAGCTCAAGGTGACTAAAAGTTAAAGGAGAGTATGATATGGCTAAAGAAGTGGTGCAAAAAGCACAAGACATCAAACGAAGAAAAAAGATTGAAAAAATATCAATGTTATTACTATTATTGTTGATAGTAATACTAGCATTTATTTACTTCGTATTAAATGTTGTTTACAACGAAGGTAATTTTACAATAAGTATGGATAAGAATACTTATTTAAGAAGCAACTTAGTCATGTATGAATCTATGAACGATAGAAGTTCAGTCATCAAACTCTCTGCAGAAAAGATTGCTTTTATGGATAACATATCCATAAAATGGTTACCTAGCGATATTAACAAAGCCGAAGGTGGTAATCACAATGGTGAAAACTATATCGCATATACATTCTACTTAGAAAATAAAGGAGAAGAAAACATAAATTATTGGTATTCCATAATTGTTGATGATGTAATCAAGAATGTTGATGATGCAGTTAGAATAATGATTTATGTTAATGATGAAAAAAAGGTATATGCAAAATTGAATAGTGTTACCAAAGAACCGGAGAAAGACACGACACCATTTGTTAATGATGACGATGGAACAATCATTTTGGAAAAAAGAGAAAAAATGGTACCTGGTAAAGTCGATAAAGTTACTGTAGTAATATGGCTTGAAGGTGATGATCCAGAATGTGTTAATGCAATCTTAGGTGGAGAGATGAAGATGCATATGAATATCATAGAAGAGCATGTCGAAGAAAAAAACGTATAAGGAGAATGAAAAATGGCGAAAACTAATAAAAAAGACGAAAGAAAAAGAAGATTATTATTCTTAATATTTTTATTTATGTTAACAGTTACAATAGGTGGAACAGCAACCTACGCATGGTTCACATCCAATAGATCTATTTCTGTTGATCCATTAGATGTTAACGTAACAACAGTTAATGGTTTGCAAATAAGTGCAGATGGAGTTAACTGGAGTGCAAAAGTTACAAGAGATGACTTAGAAGGAGCAAAAACTGGAGAATATCCAGGTGCTACTAACCAACTTCCTGGTACATTAGGAGCTGTATCAACATCAGGAAGAGTTACAGCAGGATTACTAGATATGTACTATGGTAATGTAAGAACTGATGAAACAACTGGTAACTATATGTTAACTACAACAAAACAAACAGAAGAAATTAACTGTGTAGGTGATACTGCCTGTGCTGGTAAATACTATGTTGCATTTGACTTATTTATCAAAGCAGATGCTGCAATGGATATTGTTATGACTAGTAATTCAGGAGTTGTAACTACAGGAGATTATGATAGAGGAATTCAAAACTCTGCTCGTGTTGCTTTCTTAAAAGAAGGTCAATATGATGCAACTACTCCAGTAGCAACAATTCAAGGAGCTAAACTTGCTACAGAATCAAAAATTTGGGAACCAAATTATAATGCTCATACTACACAAGGAGCACAAAATGCTTATTCTGTATATGGAACAACAGTACCAATTGATGGAACAGCTGGTAGATTAAACTATGTTGGTGTTAAAGCTAATATTGCTGATCCAGGCGTAAATATCAAAAATACTACTACTGATACAACAAACTTTGAACCAGTAGCAATTACATATGAAACAATAGCTGGAAATACTAGTGATATAGATTTCCGTGTTGGTTCTGATAAACTTGAAAAGGGTATTACAAAATATAGAGTTTATTGGTGGGTAGAAGGTCAAGATGTAGATGCTGAAAACAACGCAACAGGTACTGCAATGAGACTTAACTTAGAATTTGCTATTAAATCATAATAACAATTAAAAGGATTAAACAAATTAATGTTTAATCCTTTTTCTTATGTAATCAATTATTAAAACTATTAAAGAAACTATAGAAATAAGAACAGGTACAAAATAATGTGTTTTATATTCTAATTCTATCGTATGTTTACCAGGTTTTACTTCTATTCCAATTAAACTATCTAGTAGTTCTATTGTATCTACTTTTTTACCATCAACTTTTACTACCCAATCCTTATCATAAGGAATAGAAGTAAATATTACTTGTCCTTTATCTACATTTATATCTCCTTTAATATGATTATCTTTATAATAAGTATATTTTATTTGATTTTTCTTTAATTTATCATATATCTCTTTTAGTTTTTTATCGTTTACAGTATAAATACTAGCTGTTCCATCACCATATTTTATCTCTTGAACAAAATCTTTATAATACCAAGCAATGTTATTATAACCTCCATTATCATTTTTAGTATCTATTAAATAATAATCTTTATTAGTTTTAAACTCATAATTCTTTCCATTTTTTTTACCTTTTAAAACTTCTTTATCATATATATCTTTAATACCAGTCATATTAAATATTATACTTTC
>OCTX012115582.1_pt1 | contig 13582 bp, 11 predicted proteins | sample 1539691 | NCBI WGS metagenome assembly OCTX01 (sample SAMN02144231, study PRJEB22623) | gut metagenome | biome: sheep rumen | host: Ovis aries | place: New Zealand
GGTAGTACCAGCCTGAATCATGGAACCCTCTCCCACTCGCGTCTTGGCATTCTCGATGACGCTGGAAGAGAAGATGGCATAGTCCTCGATGATGCAGTCGCCAGCAATCTTTGTACCGTAGCCAAAGACACAGCAGTTGCCCACCTTGGTATCATGCGAGATGTGAGCACCCTCCATCAGCACGTTCTCATTACCAATCACTGTCTGTCCACCAGTATGGGTGGCACGGTTGATGACGACATTCTCACGGATGACATTGCCGTCGCCGATGATACATTCCGACTTCTCGCCACGGAACTCGAAGTCCTGTGGCAGGGCACCGATGACGGCACCCTGGTGTACCTTGTTTTTCTTACCCATGCGGGTGCCAGAGCAGATGCTGACAAAGGGGAAGATGACACAGCCATCGCCTATCTCTACATCGTCTTCGATATAAGCGAAGGGGAATATCTTTACGTTGTCGCCGATTTTGGCCTTTGGACTTACCTCGGCTTTTGGACTTATTTCGCTTGCCATAACTATTTATTTATGCTGTTTGCTATTAGCTGTTGGCTATTGGCACAGCTAAATGCCAACAGCCAACAGTCTGATTTTATTTTCCGCCTCCTCCAAGAGCTGTATACAGTGATACCACTGCCTGCATCTTGTTGAAGTCATCAGTAATCTTAGTGAGCTGAGCGCTGAGCAGCTGACTCTGGGCAGTCAACACCTCCAAGTAGCTGGCACCACTGCTCTGATAGAGTGCACGGGTGTCCTCGACATTCTTGGTCAGAATCTCTATACGTTCCTTCTCCAGCTTCGAGTTTTCATCATAGCCATTGTAGTTGACCAATGCGTTAGACACCTCGTTGCCTGCCTGCAGAATGCTGTTCTGCCAGGTATTGAAGGCCTGCTCATACTTCATCTTCGACACCTTCAGATTGGCCGTCAGAGCGCCACGCATGAAGATGGGCTGAGTGAGTGAGCCAAACAATGTGGTGAGCCACTTGCCTGGTGTCAGCGCACCATTGCTGTTGGTAAATGATGCCGAAGCGCCGATGGTGATAGAAGGATAGAACTGCGAACGGGCAGTCTGGACATCGTGGAAACAAGAAGCCAGCTGCATCTCTGCACGGTGTACGTCGGGGCGGTTCTGCAACAGTGCCACACCAACACCCGTAGAGAACTCCGTAGGCAGCGACTGGGCCTCCAGCGTAGAGCGGGACACCTGCTGACCTGCACGGCCGATGAGCAGACAGAGGGCATTCTCCGTAGCACGTATCTGGCGACGGAAGTCGTTGGCCTGTGTCTGGGTAGACAGATAGGCAGCCTGTGCACTCTGCACACTGGTAGAGCGCATGCGGCCCAGCTGGTATTGCAACTGCATCATCTCCCAGGTTTCCTTGGCCATATTACCCATCTCAGTGACAATGCCCAGCTGCTTGTCCAGCATCAACAGGGTATAGTAGGCATTGGCAATGCCGCTGACCACCTGTGCACGGACAGCCATCTGATAGTCTTTCATGGCTAACAGCTGCATCTGGGTAGAACGCTTCTGCGACAGGATGTTGCCGAAGAGGTCGAGTGTCCAACTGGCAGTGACAGGCAAAGAATAAGTCTTGGTGGTCACTGACGGGTCGGTATAGAGTGTAGAGATGGTACCCATCGGATTGTTACCGCCAATGGTAACAGCAGGCAGGAATGCCAGCTTAGCGGCTTTCAGCATGGTCTCATACATCTCGACGTTGAGGGCAGCATTCTGCAGGTTGGCATTGTGCGACAGACCCTCCTCGATGAGCGCCTGCAACTGCGGGTCCGTGAAGACGCTACGCCACGGCAGGTTGCCAAAGGAGGCAGTATCCTGCACAGCCAGCGTGTCACGGTCAGACAGTACATCACGAATGAGTCCCTGTGTCTCTACAGTCTCCGGACGCTCATACTTATTATATAGTCCGCAACTGCTCATAAGCAGTGATGCGGCAGCAAATATCATTAACTTCTTCATAGTCTCTTATTTCTCTAATTCGTAATCCACAGGATGGTGTGCATACTGCGAAATCTCACTGGCCACGTCGGCACCCTCCTCATCTTCGAACTTCATCGGAGAGAACTTCTCCTGCAAGCTCTGGAAGATAACGAAGAGACCGGGCACTACCAGCACCTGCAACAAGGTACCTATCAACATACCACCAACGGCAGCAGCACCCAGCGTCTGGTTACCATTCTTGCCGACGCCAGAGGCGAACATCATAGGCAACAGACCGACAACCATAGCCAGAGAGGTCATCAAGATAGGACGCAGACGGGCAGCAGCACCCAGCACGGCAGCCCATGAGATGGCCATACCCAGACGACGGCGCTCCAAGGCGAACTGTACGATAAGAATGGCGTTCTTAGCCAACAGACCAATCAGCATAATCAGTGAGATCTGCATATAGATATCGTTGGCGTGGCCAAAGAGTATCGTGAAGAGGAAACAGCCTGCCAGACCGAAAGGTACAGAGAGCACTACTGACAACGGCAGAATGTATGACTCATACTGTGCTGACAGAATCAGGTAGATGAAGATGAAGCACAGCAAGAAGATGAGCGCCGTAGAGTTGGTAGCCTTAGCCTCCTCACGTGTCAGACCCTGATAGTCGTAGGTGTAACCCTGCGGCAGCATCTCGGCAGCAACTTCCTGGGCGGCCTTGATAGCCTCACCAGTAGAATAGCCGCTGGCCACTGTTGCCGTCACGTTGATAGACGTAAACAGATTGAAACGGTTGATGTTACTAGGACCATAGACACGCTCCAAACGGCAGAACTCCTGAACGGGTGACATGCCTCCCGGAGTACGCACATAGATACTGTTCAACGACTCTGGTGTCATGCGGGTCTCTGGCAAGCCCTGTATCATGACACGGTACAGTTTACCGTAGGCGTTGAAGTTTGAAGCATACATACCACCATAGTATCCCTGCAAGGTTGAGAGAACCGTAGAGGGTGACACACCTGCCTGCTTACACTTGGCTACATCCATGTACAGCATGTACTGCGGATAGTTCGGGTTGTAAGAGGTCTGGGCTGTCTGGAACTCAGGACGCTTGTTCAACTCAGCCAGATAGTCCTTGACGATGCCAAAGAACTTATCCAGCGAACCACCCGTACGGTCCTGCATCACCAGCGATACACCACTGTTGGCAGAGAAGCCAGGAATCATAGGCGGTGCGAAGGCCAGGATCTGTGCATCCTTGATATGGGCTGTCTTGATAAATATCTGAGCAACGACACCCGTTGCGCTCTGCGGGTCGAGGAAGAAGCGGTAGATACCATCGCCCTGCCACAGTCCGCTGAGTTTCCAGAAGAATCCATGCTGGCGCTCAGAGAAAGGCTTCAGCTTAATGATGAACGTAGCCTGGTCTGAACCAGAACCGGCAATGAAGTTATAACCCTGAATCTGCTCACGGTTCTGGATGGCCGGGTCAGCAGCCAGGATACTATCCACCTGACTGACCACCTGCTTGGTACGTTCTACAGAGGTTGCTGGTGGCATAGAGATGGTACAGAACAGTGTACCCGTATCCTCGTCAGGTACCAGACCTGTCTTGGTGGTAAACATCAGTACGACCATTGCCACAACACCGAGAATGACGGTGCCAAGCACAGCGAGGGGCTTACGCACCAGTTTCTCTACCCTACCTTTATAACTACCTAAGAGTTTCTCGTAGGAAGTATTGAAGGACGTATGGAAACGGTCAACGAGCGACATCTTCTTGGCATGTCCCTCGGCATCGTGCGGCTTCAGGAAGATAGCACACAGAGCAGGCGACAGTGTCAAGGCGTTCAGTGCCGAAATGAAGATGCTGACAGCCATCGTCACACCGAACTCACGATAGAACGAACCCGTCGTACCACCGATGAACGACACAGGAACGAACACTGAAGCCATCACCAGCGTAATAGAGATGATAGCACCGGAAATCTCGTTCATGGCGTCGATAGATGCCGTCAGTGCCGACTTATAGCCCTGGTCCAGTTTTGCATGGACAGCCTCAACAACCACGACGGCGTCGTCCACCACAATGGCAATAGCCAGCAGCAGAGCGGACAGCGTCAGCAGGTTGATAGAGAAGCCCATCACGCTGAGGAAGAAGAAGGTACCAATCAGCGACACAGGCACCGCAATCAGCGGGATGAGCGTAGAGCGCCAGTCCTGCAGGAACACGTAAATCACGATGAACACCAGGATAAGGGTGAACACCAGCGTGAAGACTACCTCCTCGATAGAGGCGTACAGGAACTCTGTCACGTCATAGTTAATCTTATAAATCATGCCCGGCGGGAAGAGCTTAGCCTGCTCTTCCAGTTCGGCCTTCACCTGCTTGGCAATTTCGTTAGCGTTAGAACCAGCAATCTGCTGTACCATACCCAGCACAGAAGGCAGGTTGTTGTTCTTCATCGATACCGAGTACTGCTGACCACCGAGTTCAATCTTGGCCACATCCTTCAGCTTCAGCGTCTGTCCGCTGGCATCGCTGGAGATGATGATATTGCCAAACTCTTCAGCAGTCTTCAGTCGACCGGTATAGCGCATAGAATACTCATAAGCCACATTAGACTGTTCGCCGAAAGAACCAGGAGCGGCCTCGATGTTCTGCTCAGCCAGTACGGCACTGATGTCACTTGGCATCAGCTTATACTGCTTCATCACGTCCGGCTTCAGCCAGATACGCATAGAGTAGGTCTTCAGACCTGGCGACTGCACGTCACCGACACCCTGGATACGCTTGATGGCTGGGATGATGTTAATGTTGTTATAGTTCGTCAGGAACTCGTCATCGTAGCGTCCGTCAGAGGTCAGCGTGAACATGATGACCTGAGAAGTCTGACGCTTCTGCACCGTCACACCAATACGCGTTACCTCGGCAGGCAACAGAGCCTGAGCCTGCTGTACGCGGTTCTGTACGTTAACGGCACACATATCGGGGTTCATACCCTGGCGGAACAGCACACTAATCTGTGCAGAACCAGCACCAGCGGTAGACGAGATATAATCCATACCTTCCACACCATTGATACTCTCCTCCAACGGTGTGATGACCGAGTTCTTTACGGTCTCTGCATCGGCACCAGGATAGCTGGTCCACACCGCTACCGTAGGTGGTGCGATGTTAGGGTACTGCTCAATAGGCAGCGATACCAGGCCGATGAAACCCAGCAGGACGATGAGGACAGAAATCACCGTTGACAATACCGGGCGTTTGATAAAATTCGTAAAAGTCATATTAATTTACTATTTGACAATTTACAATTTACTATTTGACAATTTACAATTTATTTCTTCATTGCACCTACGATGTCACCAGCAGACATAGCCTTTGCCTGCTCGGAGATCTTCTGCTGATAGCGCTCAGGGGTGATGGGTACAATCTCCATGCCGTCGTTCAACTTGGTGATACCATTGGTCACATACTTGTCACCAGCCTTCAGACCACCAGTAACGACATAGTTGTTGCCGTCGTTGTGCGGGTCGACCTGAATTTCGGTATACTTCACCTTATTATCTTTAGTGAGTGTGTAAACGAACTTTTTGTTCTGCACCTCAGAGACGCAGCTCAGCGGAACAATGATGACGTTAGAGCTGACGCGCGGGATGATAATGGTTCCTGTAGCACCGCTCTTGAGTATCTTCTCAGGATTAGCGAAAGAGGCAATCAGTTGTACAGAACCCGTAGCGGCATCGATAACACCGCTCATTTTACTGATGGTACCCTCGCTGCCATAGATGCTACCATCGGCCAGCTGCAACTTAACGGAAGGCAGCGAAGCCAGGCCCTTCTGAGAGATGACCATAGCCTCTTTCTCCGTTACAGAGAAATAAGCCTCCATAGACGAGATGTTTGAAACGGTCGTCAAGACGTTAGAAGCGCTAACCAGTGCACCTTTCTTGAAAGGCAGCGTACCTACGACACCTGCGGCGGGCGACTTCACGTAGCAGTAGCTCAGTGCCTCCTTGGCAGAAGCCAGTGCAGCCTGAGCCTGAGCCAACTGGGCTTGGGCAGACTCGAAGGTATTCTGAGAAGTCTTCAACTCGTAGTCACCAATGACCTTCTTCTCATGCAACTGCTGGCTGTTCTCATAGGTCAGCTTGGCAGTATTACACTGCTGCTGGGCAGCGTTGACAGCTGCCTGAGCCTGACGCACCTGAGCCTGATAGGTCTCGTTATCAATAACAAAAAGTACCTGACCGGCACTAACGGTCTGTCCTTCTTTCACATTAATCTGAGTCAGGAATCCCTGAGCCTTCGGACGAATCTCCACGTCCTGAACACCCTTAATAGAGGCAGGATAGGTGCTCTGCATGTCTGCATTCGACTCACCAGCAGTAGTCACGGGAAATTCATTGTCGCCAAATGTCGGGCGGCCACCGCCACCACCACACGAGACAAGTGTTGCAGCAACGGCTGCAATCATAACAATTTTCTTCATTTTCATACTATTTATTTATTCGAATAATGCTTTTTATAGAAAACTCGCACACAGTGTTTGAGTTTTCATCGTGCAAAAGTAGCAAAAATAATCCTATTCTATATCAATGATATAGGATATTACACCAATTTTAACAAAGTTTAGTTTGTTTTCAGTCCCATCTGTGCAGCCTTTTCCAACAACAGCTGCATCAACGGCTCACGCTCGTTCTCCACCTTGTTGTCCAAGACAGCATCCTTGAGGTACTGTTTCAGCACGCCCACCTCGCGGGACGGCTGTAGATGAAACAGTTCCATAATCTCGTTACCGTCGATGACGGGCTGCAACAGTCGTTTGTAGTCCTTCACCTGCAGGTCGGCAAGCTTTTCGCGAACCATTCGGAAGTTCTCCAGGAACATCTTCTTCTTGACTTCGTTCTTGCTGGTGATGTCAGCCTCACAGAGCGTCATCAGGTCGTCGATGTCGTCGCCGGCATCGTTGAGCAGACGGCGCACGGCAGAGTCGGTCACCTCACTGTCGGCAATGACCTGAGGGCGCATGTGCAGGTCGACCATCTTCTGCACATACTTCATCTCGGCACCCATCGGCAACTTCAGTCGGCGGAAGATGGCGGGCACCTGTCTGGCACCTATCATGTTATGGTTATGGAAGGTCCAGCCAATGCCTGGTTCCCAGCGTTTCGACTTGGTCTTACCGATGTCGTGCAATAGGGCTGCCCAGCGCAAATATAATGAAGAATGATGAATGAAGAATGAAGAGTTTGCTACCGCCACACCTTCTGCGCCAGCCACCTGTCCGTTAGGAGATTCTTCATTCTTCATTCTTAATTCTTCATTTTCAACAACATTTTCCAGCACCTCCAGGGTATGGTGGAAGTTGTTCTTATGGGCACGGCCATCACGTTTCTCCACGATATCCAGGGCAGCCAACTCAGGCAGTATAATCTGCAGCAAGCCAGAGCGTTGCAGATAATCAAAGCCAGTGCTAGGGTGTGGTGCCAGCATGATTTTATTGAGTTCCACCTCGATACGTTCACCACTGACAATCTTGATGCGGTCAACCATCCTACTGAGGGCATCAAACGTCTCCTCTTCTATCTGGAAATTCAGCTGGGTGGCAAAACGAATGCAACGCATCATGCGTAGCGGGTCGTCAGAGAACGTCACCTCCGGATCCAACGGGGTGGCAATGATGCCGTCCTCCAAATCGGCAATGCCGTTGAAGGGGTCCACCAATTCTCCGAAACGTCTGTTATTCAGACAGATGGCCATGGCGTTGATGGTAAAGTCACGACGATTCTGGTCGTCCTCCAACGTACCATCTTCCACAATGGGCTTTCGCGAGTCGTGGCTATAGCTCTCCTTGCGAGCACCCACAAATTCTACTTCGAGGCTGTTGGCTGTTGGCTGTTGGCTATTGGCAACCTTCACCTGGGCGGTACCGAAATTGCGAAACACAGAGAGGTGTGCCTTCTTGCCCAGCCGTTTCTTCAACGCCTCTGCAACAGCAATACCACTGCCTACCACAACTACATCGATGTCGTTGGACGGCCGCTCCAGGAAGATGTCGCGCACATAGCCTCCTACGACATAGCACTCCACCCCCATCTCGTCGGCTACATCACCAATGAGGTGGAAGATATCATGATCAAGTATTTTTGCTAATGCCTCGTCTGAATACAGTTTCATGGGTGCAAAATTACTAAAAAAATATGAATTATGCTCAGTTATTATGAATTATTTTGTATCTTTGCACTCGCAAATGAAAAAATATGTAGTCATACTGGTAGTAGTGGCAGGACTCATGGCCTGTAGTCATGGTCGCCAGAAGGAGGTGGAACAGTTCAGGATGAAGGTGCGTTCGCAGTTTCTGGAGGAGAAACTGGCGGAGGCTCAGCAGGAGTTGGCACGCACGGACAGCATCATGCAACTGCGCAGTGGCAGCACGGACTCCACGCCAGGTTACCAAGACTCACTGGAACTGGCTGCCGACGTGCAGGGTGCCCAGATTCGCTACATCCACAAGAAGCAGAAAGAGATACAATAGTTTGGTGGTTTCAACGAAAATATGTAATTTTGCACCGAATTATGGCTAATAACGAAGCAAAGACAAACAAAGAGTTTGAACAGACGCTGACGGAATGTCGCACACTGTTCGAGAAGAAGCTCCATGACTATGGCGCTTCATGGCGCATTCTGCGTCCACAGTCGCTGACCGACCAGCTGTTTATCAAGGCTAAGCGCATCCGTTCGCTGGAAATCAAGAAGGAGTCGCTGGTGGGCGAAGGCATCCGCCCTGAGTTCATCGCCCTCATCAACTATGGCATCGTAGGACTGATACAGCTCTACCACGGGTTCAGCGACACCGTCGACATGGACAACGACGCAGCAATGGTGCTCTACGACAAATACGCCCAAGAGGCACTGGAGCTGATGAAACGCAAGAACCACGACTATGACGAGGCGTGGCGCGGCATGCGGGTCAGCTCATACACTGACTTCATCCTGACCAAGATAGAACGCATCAAGGAGATAGAGAACCTCGGTGGCGAGACGCTGGTCAGCGAAGGCATTGACGCCAACTACATGGACATCATCAACTATGCCGTGTTTGGGGCGATCAAGTTGAAAGGTGAAAGTTGAGGGGTGAGAGTTGAGAGATAGGAGATGAGAAAGGTAGTGGTAAACATAGCGCGATTGGTGCTGGCGGTGGTCCTGGTATTCTCAGGATTCGTCAAGGCCGTTGACCCGATGGGCACGCAATACAAGCTGACCGACTACCTGACAGCACTGCACCTGCAGATGCTGACTCCTGACTTCCTGACGCTAGGAGCCGCCGTCATCCTGTCAGCCGTCGAGTTCGGCATCGGTATATGTCTGCTCTTCGGCATCCGCAAGACGCTGTCGACCAACCTGGCCATGCTGATGATGGTAGTTATGACACCGCTGACGCTGTGGCTGGCACTGACCGATCCTGTCAGCGACTGCGGGTGTTTCGGCGACGCCATCGTACTTACCAACTGGCAGACCTTCGGCAAGAACGTCGTTCTGCTCATCATGGCCTTCATCGTCTGGAAATGGCCCCACGACATCGTGCGCCTCATCTCGACGTCGAGCCAGTGGATAGCCACCAACTATTCGGCGGTATTCATCATTGCCGTATCGGGATGGTCGCTCTACGACCTACCCTATCTGGACTTCCGACCCTACCACATCGGTACAGACCTGAGAGCAGGCTGGCAAGAGATGATGGACGGCAAGGAGTCGCCATACGCGGAATTCTTCATCCAGCGTGTAGAAGACGGCGAGGACATCACCGACTCGCTGCTCAACAGCAAGGGCTATCTCTTCCTGCTCGTTGCGCCTCACGTGGAGAAGGCCGACGACAGCCAACTGGACCTCATCAACCAGATGTATGAATATGCAGAAGACTATGAATATCCATTCTATGCGTTGACGGCCAGCGGGGTGAAAGGCATTGAGCGCTGGCGTGACATGACGGGAGCGGAATATCCCTTCTGCCAGACGGACGAGACAACGCTGAAGACCATCATCCGCAGCAATCCGGGACTGCTGCTGCTGAAAGACGGCGTCATCATCCGCAAGTGGAGCCACAACAGTCTGCCGGACGAATACACCCTTACAGGACGTCTGGACAAGTTGGAGATTGGCGAGCTGCCCAAGGACACAATGGCCGAAAAGATACTGATTATCGTCCTATGGTACATCCTGCCACTGCTGGTACTCACCATTGCCGACGGCCTGTGGGCATGGACCAAGTGGCTCAAGAGAAAAGAACAGTCTAACAAGATATATCAACTTTTTAAAAAGAAAACAGAAAATGAGAAAGAAAATCGTAGCAGGCAACTGGAAGATGAACCTGAACCTGCAAGAGGGAGTGGCTTTGGCCAAGGAACTGAATGACGCACTGAAGGCTGACAAGCCCAACTGCGACGTTATCATCTGCACACCGTTCATCCACCTGGCATCTGTTGCCAAGGAGCTCGACCAGAACATCATCGGTCTGGGTGCTGAGAACTGCGCAGACAAGGAGAAGGGTGCTTTCACTGGTGAGGTAAGCGCCGAGATGGTAAAGAGCACTGGTGCTCAGTATGTTATCCTGGGCCACTCAGAGCGTCGTGAGTACTACAAGGAGACTCCCGAGATTCTGAAGGAGAAGGTGCTGCTGGCTCTGAAGAACGGTCTGAAGGTTATCTTCTGCATCGGTGAGTCACTCGCTGAGCGTGAGGCCAACAAGCAGAACGAAGTCGTAAAGGCTGAGCTCGAGGGTTCTGTCTTCAACCTCTCTGAGGAGGACTTCCGCAAGATCATCATCGCCTACGAGCCCATCTGGGCTATCGGTACTGGTAAGACCGCTACCGCTGAGCAGGCTGAGGAGATCCACGCCTACATCCGTTCTATCGTTGCTGAGAAGTATGGTCAGGCCGTTGCCGAGGACACCAGCATCCTGTATGGTGGCTCTTGCAAGGCTTCTAACGCTCCTGAGCTGTTCGCCAAGGCTGACATCGACGGTGGTCTCATCGGCGGTGCTTCACTGAAGTGCGCAGACTTCAAGGGCATCATCGATGCTTGGAAGAAGTAAATGAAACATTTCATCCAGATATTAGTACTGTGTATCGGCATCCCCATGGGTGCCGGTGCACAGACTTTTACCCAGCGCCTGCAGAAAACAGTAGCAGGACAGGGCAAGGTGACCATTCACCAGAGTGACTCTATCGACCAGCTGGTCAACACCACCGTGCTGACTGCCAAGAGCGCGACGGCACCCACCACCAAACCGACGGCTACCAGCACTCCAAGTGCCACTAGTCACACCAATGTTGCAAGTACCACAAGCAAGCCCGCCACTCCTCACGCCGAGGAGACGCCAGACACCACAGCCATCTCCACACAGAAGATGCTGCGCGGCCACAAGGTGATGGGCTATCGTGTGCAGGCCTTTGCCGGTGGCAACTCGCGTAAGGACCGCCAGCAGGCTGAACAGGTGCGCAACAGCATCAAGAGCCACTATCCTAACGTACCCGTATACGTACATTTCTATTCCCCACGATGGATATGCCGCGTCGGCAACTACCGTACCTATGAGGAAGCTCACCAGATGCTCGTCAGCCTGCGCGCCCTGGGCTTCGAACAGGCAACCATCGTGAAAGGGAAAATCACTGTAGCACACTAATGTATCCAGAAAACGAAATATTCAGAGAGGGACTCGACACACTGGCCGAGCACTACAAGGAAATACTGACGCTGTTAGGCGAAGACCCCGAGCGTGAGGGCTTGCAGAAGACCCCCATGCGCGTGGCCAAAGCTATGCAAGTGCTGACACGCGGCTACGAGATGGACGCCCATCAGGTGTTGCGCGACGCCCTCTTCAAGGAAGACTACTCGCAGATGGTCATCGTCAAGGACATCGACTTCTTCTCACTCTGCGAACACCACATGCTGCCCTTCTACGGCAAGGTACATGTGGCCTACATCCCCAACGGCTACATCACCGGACTCTCCAAGATAGCCCGTGTAGTCGACATCTTCAGTCACCGCCTGCAGGTGCAGGAGCGCATGACACTGCAAATCAAGGAGTGCATCGAACAGACCCTCCACCCACTGGGTGTCATGGTGGTCGTCGAGGCTCGCCACATGTGCATGCAGATGCGGGGCGTGGAGAAGCAGAACAGCATCACCACGACCAGCGACTTCAGCGGTGCCTTCAACCAGGCGAAGACCCGCCAGGAGTTTATGAACCTCATCAATAACCGATAATACGAACCTATAAACAATACTACTATGGACCAATTTCACAGTGACTCGTACAAAAAGAAAGGCTTAATGCAGGAGTTCTTTGGCAGCTGCTTAGGCAGATTAGTCATACTCTTATTCGTACTTTTGTTCCTCTACATCTTCGCATTGATAACCATACCCTCCAAAAAGATGATGCTGGAGGAAACGGTTGACAACATCCACGAATGTCTGCAGGAGAACGACAGCATCAAGGCTGACGAGATAGACGAAATCATCAACAACATCTCGCGCACCATCAACGTGGCAGATACCACGCTGACCAATCCCGAACTGTTCAAGGCCTTCCTGAAATACAACCGTCTGGCAGTGTACAAGCACTCTGGCTTCCAGACCGTCCACGTCTTCAACGGCCTCTATCCACAGGGCCGCCGCATCAGCATCGGTGTCTTCCAGACCGTCATCTCCACCCTCAGCTACGAGGACCTGGTGCTGTCTACCGGAGCAATACGCGGCGACTACAACAAGAAGCTCACCGCACCCGTGATGGAAGAAGTTCCCGACAGCGAGTATATGGGGTCTACCGTGAACGTCCAGCCCTACCATTTCATGGGCGACGAGGACAACTAATTATTTTGTTTTTATTGTCGAGCGTGAGTACGCCAATTTTTCTGTGTAAAGACTGACAGACTGACAAAACGCCCTGTGCATCGGCGTTTGCAGTCATTTTGAAGACTGTCAAGACTGACAACAGACTGACAACAGAGGCGGATAATAGGGAGTAGGGCTGGGAATGAGCTATAGCACGCTGTAAATGGCTAATAAGCGATAAATTCTCTAGAGAATTTCAAAAATTCACTAGAGAATTTTGTCCTAATACGGCTAATAATTGCCATACTTCATCTATCTTCCCTCGCTTTTAGGAGAGGGGTTGGGGGTGAGGCCTCTCATGTCAGTCTCTTGTCAGTCTTGACAGTCTCTGAACAGACTGAAATCCCTTTTTACATCGGCATTTTGTCAGTCTGACAGTCTCTAACTCAAAAAAACCGGGTTCATTGCAACTATTATTCAGAGAAAATCGCGATTTTTGTAAATCGCGGATTATTAGCCACAATAATTTCAATTATTGTTTTGTATTTCGCTCGCTTATTCGTAACTTTGGCCTTGCCGAAGTTCCTCTCGCTCGGGAATAAAAAGAAAAACAAGCTTTTCTTTTGTATTTCGCTCGCTTATTCGTAACTTTGCAGCCGAAAGGCTGCGAAACTGCTCATGCTCGGCAATTGATCTCGGCACGCGCGAAAAATGATTGGTAATGAAAATAGTCGTTGTCATAGATTCGATGAAGGGTTGTCTGAGTTCTGCTGATGCCAACCAGGCGG
>OCTX011845440.1_pt1 | contig 13575 bp, 7 predicted proteins | sample 1539691 | NCBI WGS metagenome assembly OCTX01 (sample SAMN02144231, study PRJEB22623) | gut metagenome | biome: sheep rumen | host: Ovis aries | place: New Zealand
AGAAGAGGAAGTGCTGCCGCCCGCAGAACTCCTGGAAGACTACCACAAGAAACGCGCCGCACTCGACAAGAAAATCGACAAGAAGCTGGAGCAGATTCAAAAACTCCTCGGGATTGACACCATTGTCATCCCCGACTCCGTTCGGGGATCTAGGAGTTAGCGACGATGGACGGAAAACAACTCAAGAACAGCATTCTGCAATGGGCTATACAAGGCAAACTTGTTCCGCAGAACCCCAAGGACGAACCCGCCCAAAAGTTGTTGGAGCGGATCGTCGCGGCACGCAATGAATACAGTGCCGTTTCCGCGTGTCATCCTGAGCGTAGTGCCAAAGGCACGAAGTCGAAGGATCTAAAGAAGAAAACTTCCAAGAACCCGCCTTCTCGCATTTATCGCGAAAACGGCGTGTGGTACGAACAAGTCGGCACTGCCATCCCCAAAGACATTTCAGATGAAATACCGTTTGAAATTCCAGAGAATTGGGCGTGGTGTAGGCTTGGAGATTTAGGTGTATACAGAAAAGGGCCTTTTGGTAGTAGCCTGACTAAATCCATGTTTGTTCCTAAGTCAGATGAGACTATCAAAGTATATGAACAGAAAAACGCTATAAAAAAAGATTATACACTAGGCGATTATTATATAAGTCAAAAAAAATTCAATACAATGCAAAGTTTCATTGTTCGTCCCAACGACATTATTGTAAGCTGTGCTGGAACGATTGGCGAAACATATATGCTGCCTCTTGACGCTCCTATTGGAATTATTAATCAAGCTTTGATGAGAGTCTGTTTGTATGATTTGGAAATAGCCGATTATTGGCAATTGTTTTTTGAGTATATTCTTTTGAAAAAAGCTGAAATGAAAGGAGCTGGTTCTGCCATAAAGAACATTCCTCCATTTGAAATTTTAAAATCATTACTCATAGCATTGCCCCCTGTACAAGAACAAAAAAGACTTTTGGGACGATATCGAGAGTTGCTAAAACACATCGAAGAATATGATGACGCACAGGAGCAACTCGACAAGCTCAACAAGGAACTCCCCGAAGCCCTCAAAAAAAGCATCCTCCAAGAAGCCATCCAAGGCAAACTCGTCCCCCAAAACCCCAAAGACGAACCCGCCCAGAAAATACTAGAGCGGATTGCAGCATATCGAAATGAAAGTTCCCTGAGCCTGCCGAAGGGAACGTCGTCAACGTCATTGCGAGGAGCTAAGACGACGAAGCAATCCAAGAACCCGCCTTCCCGCATCTACCGCGAAAACGGCGTCTGGTACGAACAAATCGGCACCGCCACCCCCAAAGACATCACCGACGAAATCCCCTTCGAAATCCCCGAAACCTGGGCATGGTGCAGATTGGGAGACATTGGTTCATGGGGTGCAGGAGCAACTCCTGCAAAAGGAAATCCTGCCTTTTATAAGAATGGGGAAATTCCTTGGCTCGTAACAGGGGAGTTGAATAATTCTGTTGTAACAGAAACCAAAACAAAAATATCCAAACTTGCTTTAGAAAAATGCTCCCTGCGTCTGTGCAAACCTGGCGATGTATTGATTGCTATGTATGGCGCTACAATTGGAAAAATAGCTATAGCAGGAATAGAGTTGACCACAAATCAAGCTTGTTGTGCTTGCACCCCGCATTATGAGTACAACAAATATCTGTTCTATTTTTTGATGGCAAGCAAACCCGATTTGATAAAACGTGGCGAAGGTGGTGCTCAACCAAACATATCTAAAGAAAAATTGGTTAATTATTTGATGCCTCTTCCGCCTCTAGCCGAACAAAAACGAATTGTCGCCAAATTAGAACAACTCTTTAAGGTGCTGTAAGATTTATTGATAGGGTTGGTTCATGTTAAATTCTGCTCATAAAGGTTATGAATACCAGGATTTACTAAGCGCATATTTTGTCGCTCAGTATATAGCCTCCAACAAATTGGATGTAGAATTCCTATTTGATTCTAAAGATTTTGATGGCGATAAATTTGATGATTTAAAAATCTTTGACGGTGATAAAGTTCTTTATCGCCAAATTAAGCATAGCGAAAACCACTCTATAGAAAAGGATGATTTTTCTGCCCCCGGTGCACATGATCTGTATTTAAAGGATTTGTTTGATTCGTGGCTAAAGCAAAAAGATGGAGCGACCGAATTTCGGCTTTGTTTGGCATGGAATCCACCTCAAAAGGGAAATGAAATAAATCAATACTTAAAGTCATTTGATGAAGATAATGGCTTATTTTCAGAAACAGCTTGTTATAGAATTGATTGCGACAGCTTGTGGTCCCTAGAAAATGAAATTCCTAAAACATGGATTAAATTAAGAAACGATTCCACAGAAATTAATAGGGATTTATTTAAATCTTTTTTAAACTCTCTCATTATTGAAATCAAATATCCGTCAATGGAAGAGTTGGACAAGTTGCTTGTTGATGTGGTAAAGAAAATCGGTATTGAGAGGTATCCGAACAACCATCTCCGTATAGTCGATGTTTGTGAAAAAATACAATCTATTGTACGCGATTTACGAGCAAGTGACGAAAAAGGACGAATTTCTGCAAAAAAGATTGCAGAGGGCTGTTCAATAATTCTTAACTATGGTGGAATTGAAGAAAAATTTCCCATAGAAGAAGATTTGTTTGTTGATGTACCCAATCGTTTGCAGACCATAAAAGACGCTTTGACGCAAAGTGATAGGGTAATCGCAACTGCTGAACCTGGAGCCGGGAAGTCTTGGCTTATTTCGTCTTTGGAAAAAGAATTAAAAAAAGATGGTGTGCAGATTCTTAAACATTATTGCTATGTTGATTTAAAAGACAGCTTGTTTAGAGAAAGGATAAAAACTGATTCTCTTTATGGCAGTTTGAGGGCTCAAATTAAGAATCTTTTTCCTGAAATAAATTGCGAAACTACATATGCTGCGGATTCAAAAGAAATAGTATTTCTTTTGAATCAAATTGAATCAAAAGTTCTTTTAATTGTCGATGGCGTTGATCATGTAAAAAGAGTCTATGCTAGGGATTCCTACGAAGTTGCAAAGCAACAAGTTGATATAATTTCAGCCATAAAACAATTGAATTTTGTCAATACCAATATTCAATTATTGGTTATTTCGCAACCATTGGATGAATTTCAGACTTTGAATGATTTTTATCAAGTTACAATTCCTCCAATAACAAAAAAATTTGTAAAAGCCTATATCGCTAAATCACATATAGAAGATAAAGAATTACATGGAATAATACTTTCCGATTCTATCTATGAAAAAAGTCACGGAAATGCATTGTATTGCAAGTATCTTGTTGAATACGCAAAAAAATATGCCACATCTAATGATTTTAGATGGTTAGATTCTTTACCATCTTATGAATATAATCTTGAACCATATTATAAATACATCTATGAAGAGTTAGATGGGAAAATAGAGGTCTCTGCAGCTTTATGTGGAGTTGATTTTTCGTTAAGCAAAGATGAATTAATAAAAATCACAGGAATTGGAAAGTGTGTTGATAAACAGCTGGATGTTTTAATCCCGATATTGAGATTTAATCCGGCTTACGGTTATTCAATATACCATGAAAGTTTTAAAAGATATTTATTCAAACTTTTTGAGAAGAATCAAATTGACATTGAACGTAAGGTATGCGCTCCACTTATTGATTGGTTAAAGAAAGAGGATTTCTACAAGAATCAAAAAGCCTATGCTAGCCTTCTGAGATTATACTATGAAGTAAAACAATATGATAAAATTTTAGAGACTATTTCAGAATCTTTTTTAGAAGAAAGCATGCTGAACGCTTGCTCTTTTGAGGACATGAATCGAAATCATGCTTTTCAAAAGAAAGCCCTGATTCATTTTGAAAGTGTTAAAGATTTCAAATACCATATTATTCTTGCAGAACAGTCTAAGATGCTATTGCAGATAGATTATATGGGAGCGGATGATTTTGAAGATTATATAGAAGCTGTAAAGTATAATATTAGCCGAGAAAAAGCGCATGATTTTATTCAAAGAGATGGTGGCGCTATTGGTTTTAATTCTTCAAGCTTGATTCGATATATGTCAAAACGAGCACTTATTCCTAGCGAACAAGTGTATTGGGAACTATGTGATTTTGGAGATCCTGTTGATTTAGAAGATACAAGAGACTATATCATTATGCTTTTGTCCACAAAAGCATATCAAGAACTAGATGATTTTGTTTTTAATATATATGCGAATCATAGAGAAGTTTTTGATGCTGTATTAAAAGCAACTGATGATTGGAACGTTGTGTATGGTTCAGAGTGGCTTGCTAGCACTCCAAAAATAAGAAAGGTTTTGGAGAATATTTACAATAGAAAACGTTGCTTAAAAACGGCTGTAGATCAATTACTAAAAGATAAAGTTTATTTAAATGGGGATGAGTCTTATTTCTTTACCAAGAATATTGAATTTGCTGTAAAAAAGGCTTCAGAAGAAGAAATTCAATCAGAAATTACAAGATTAAGTAATTCTTGCTGGTTTTATGATTGGATAATATTTGATATACTAACATCAAGATTAGAAAAAATAGATCTTAATGCAGATGTTCTTAAAAATGCCTTTTCATACTTGTCCAAACATTCAAATCCATTAATGGGTAGCGGAAGGGCGATTGATTTACATTATTTACATAACTACATAGTTCTTTCTTTCAAGCGCGCATTGTCATTGTGTATTGGTAATCAAGATTTACTTCTAGAATGTTTATCGTTACTAGAAAGGGTTTGTTCTTGTTATGAATTATTTTCTCGGCCACAATATTTAGAAATACTTCGTATTTATGTTCCCGAACAATATCCTATTTCAGAACAGGAAAAAACAATAAAAGATTTCATAAAAGAAGCTGAAAATAATGAATATTATCAAGAATTATCGCAGCTTTACTTTCAACAATCTGTATTATTAGCCAAACAAAAAGAAACCTCATTGGCGCAGGAACTTTTTAGAAAGGGAGTTAACGCATTTTGGGGGTATGGAGAACGCAAAGATGGTAGTATATATGAAATACTAAATGTATTGACTCCGTATGCCAAATATACAGAATCTGTGGACCGCAAAATGCTCCTTGATTTATATGAATTATCCAGAACTATTGTAAAGCACACAGATGGCAGAGGAACAAGGTTCGCACCTATAGATCTATTTGAAAAGATGTCTGAAATTGATCCCGATTATGCGATAGATTTTCTAACACTGATGGGGTTAAGGGAAAAAGGACCTGTAGACTATTTAGAAGAAATGACTTCAACTTTTCTTCGAAAAAGAATGGATATATTACCTCTTGATGATTGGTTCCTCATCTGCCAAACGCAACCTCTGTTGAACTCAGATTCTGTACTTTTGTATGGGTTAAAAAATATCACAAATGTTGCAAATGAATTAAAAATTTCCTTTCATAATTGGATTAAACAAATTCCCTTTGCATCCTCTCAAATTGACAATGAATATTCTAAATATTATTCACTTGAAACAAATTCCTTATATAAGGAAATATTTGGAATAGATCTTCCTAAGGAAGGGAAAAGAGAAGAGTTTAATCACGATAGAGATCATTTGACTTTCAATGCAACAAATCTTGATGAATCCGAAAAATATTTTGAGCGAAATTCGTTAAGCACAGAAGACATTGATTCATTTATTAAATTTCTCAACAGTTTAGGTATTGATGACGAGAAAAAGCTATTGTTACAATACATTAAGGGTTACATGTCATATGATCATCCTATTATAGAAGAACTGATTGCGAGAATAACTGACGATGAATTGATTGTTTATCTTTACGTTGGATTTTTTGTATATTCAATAAGATTTAATGAAATGGATTTGACGTATTTCAAAAAAGCATATGAAATAGACCAATCTAAAACTATGTTTATCCTTAAGCATTTTTTGGGGATTTTTATCGAAGATAGAATTGATACATGGGATGTTTCTAGGACCATTATTCAAATATTAATTGAAGTTAGAACCGATAAAAAAATAGTTCAAGATCATTTTAACTTACTTTATAGAATAACGGCAAAAAAAATGCCTATTGAAACACGGGAGTTGCTCCCTCAGGACATCAAACAAAATGATGAGCTAAATCACTTTTCGTTGGGCGAAAAAATTGTTTTATTGTTAGTCTCCCGTCTAAATCGCCTTTGTATAGAAAAAAGTCAACATGTGATTTATGCGTTGGCATATATCGCAAAAACAAGACCAAAGGACTATATTTCAGCCCTTACCTATATTTATTCAAAGGATGATTGTCTGCTCCCTATTTGTAGAGTAGCCTTATTGCAAATTGTTTTGGATTATACTCCAGGAGAAAATATTTCGGAGGAATTTAAAAAGACTATAAAGAAAATATATCCAACAGGATATTATTACGAAGATCATTTAATATCAAAATGGGTAGATACAGGCTTAGATTTTGTTCATCCAAACAGTTCTATAACTTTTCCAGACGCAGCAGAAGATTGCAATTTTATTCCCACAATTAATGCTAAATATGGAAATCTTTGGGATGTCGGATTTCCTTTAAACGGATCATTTAAAGATTTTCAACACAGAAGAAATGAATATTTCCAAAAATATGGTAGGGCATTTACTTTGAGTGCAGAACGAATGGCTGCCAGTCATACGGGACTTTCAAATGCAATATACGAAATTGTTAATGATTGTCATTATAATGATTTTAAAGCATTCAAGGATTATTTTGGAGTAGAATTGATTTCTCCGTTCTTGCTGGAAAATATTATCCGTTGCGTTGGAGCGAAAGAGAAAAAACCAAAATTTATGCCAGGAGATTCTGGAGTAAATCGTATTAAAGCGTCTGATTTTCAATACACATATGGCGATGAGGAATGGGGTGTTTTAGCGAGTTATGAAGAACAACGAAGTGATGGAAGAATGGGTATAAAAACAGATAATACATGTGATTTTATGATTGCAGAACTGGAAAATAATCATCCTGCAGTTCCTTTTTTTATAAGCCAATATGACGTTAACCAAGATTATTCTAATGATGCGAGTGTTATAGCAAAGTTCTCCATTCTGGATCCATTTGAAAATCATGTAATAAGATTCTTCTCTCCTGCGGCAATGAAGAAAATGGGACTTCACATCAATCCAAACATCTTTAACGGTTTAAAAGCGCTAGATGAAGATGGAAATGTCGTTGCCAAAATGATTACTTGGGAAGAAAACTTCTATGGGAGTATCTGGCAAGGCGTTGAAATTCCAGGTCGAAAAGGAACTGCATTGTTGTTTAAAAGAGATAAGCTAAAATTACTTAAGCCTCTCATATCATAAAAATAGGAATCATAACTATGTGTCTAGATTGCTCAATAAGCATTGGCGATATAATTGCGGCCTTTACAGGTATCGCGCTTGCTATTTTCGCATTTTTACAATATCGAATAAACAAACGTCAGGCAGAACATCAGCACACAACAACATCAATTGATTATTGCAAACAGTTGATGGAATTCTTTGACGCTTGTGAGAGTGATTGGAAAAATATAGAGGAAGAATATCAAAAAGAGATTCGTGAGACTTTCGACAAGGCTGTGAAAGAGCAAAAGGACGGAATCCCCGATAATATTCAAAAAGAACTTGCAAAACTCATTGAAGACCGTAATTTCCTAGATGTCATCGTTAAGATTTGCCCTCTATTAAGATTGACGGGAACTGAATTTCAAATATTTCTTAATCGTCTGAGTAATTATATAAGTCGGTGTGGTTCTCATATGGACTCTGTACTCAAAGGACTCCAAAGAATAAATTTAGATACGTTGAATTTTCATCAAGTTCTTTTAATACAGAAAAGAATTTTTCAATCAACTCCTTGTTTGTCGTTTTTCTTTGATTGGAAACTTCAAGAAATCGAAAATATCGAGAAGCAGGATCCATTTACAGATGGATGGCGAGATAATATGAAAAATAAACTTCCTATATTATCTAATTTGGCAAGTGATATTGACAATCGAGCTACATTCTTGTCTGAATTGTATTCTGATGAATTTTCTGAGGCAGAAAAGAAGAACATTAAGAAAAAGTTTGCCGAAAAGACTTGGGATGACTCAAAACTATGGCCGCACTTCTAAAAAGGAATATAATGACCATCTCACAGTTATATAAATACCTTGATTTTGAAGGCGGATTGAAGATGCTGAAAAATCGTAATCTTCAATTCACTAATCCCTCCATGCTGAACGACCCGTTTGATTGCCATCCGAGTCTGATTAATTTTTTTAATGTTCCCGAAGATAAATGTAAAGATTGGCCGGCTAATATCGTTTCTCTGATAGAACTTGTTCCGTACAAAAAGACATGGGAAAATGCGTGGATATGTAGTTTATCCAAGGTAAATGACGCTCTGCTTATGTGGAGTTATTACAGTAGCCATAACGGGGTTTGTATAGGCGTCGATATTTCAAAAGCACAAAAATATTTTGCATATGTATGGAATGGTTGTGGCGCTGGCGTTGAAATATTAGAAGTTCAGTATAAGGATATTTTAGAAAAACCAGACATTTTTCATGATTTTGACGGAGGTGATTTTTATCGCTACCAGTTATCTACAAAGGCCAAGGCCTGGGAACATGAACAAGAAATCCGCCTATTAATATATAGACCTTATTATGGGGGAGTTCCTAGTGACCCACCAAAACCACAAAAAGACGAAAATGGCGATCTTGATTACAAAGGCCTTCGCTTCTATCCACAAATCGGTAAAGAATGTTTCCGCTCGCTTTATCTTGGAATCAACGTAGAGAAAGACAAACAGGATGAAATTGTGGATGTGGCTCGCGCGCTTAATCCTGAAATGAAAATCTACAAGATGACCGTTGACCCTGGTGCGTTCAGGTTGAAGCCGGAGCCGATTCCCTGAAAAACTTTATAAAAGCAAAGACTAGCCATTGTTTCGAAATAAAAGTTATTTTAGTAACTAAAATGTCCCTATAAATGTCTTGATAAATGTCTCTATAAAATATCACGGCAAATTTCCCAATACCCATTTTTTTCAACGAAATTCGGAATATCTAAACATTCTCCGTATTTAGTTGGATTTTTTAGTTATCAGAGCCTTCTCTCTGTGAAATGTTAAAATATCTACGGCATATTTGCAAAATTGCCGTAATTTTATTATATTAGGAATATGCCCAAATACGATGGAAAAGAAATTCGCAATACCGAAGGTTTCATGCTTCGCGACAACATGAGCGCCTATCAATATCATCAAACCCTACAAAAGGTCCAGTCTGGCGAACTACTTCGCCTGCGCCCAGGAGTATTCGCCGAACCCATTGTACTCGCTGACACGATGCTCGATATAGACGTTCTTGTGCCCGGCGGCGTACTGTGCATGTACTCGGCATGGGAGCATTACGAGCTCACGACGCAAATTCCGAGTGCATTTTGTATAGCTATTCCGCGTAAACGAAAGCTAGTATTGCCTGAATTCCCTCCGGTAACGCTTTATTACTGGTCGGATCATCTGCTAGAATTCGGGACAACAACAGCGGAGGTACATGGGCATAAAGTGCGCGTAACCGACTTGGAGCGCTCCGTCTGCGATGCGGTAAAATACCGAAATAAAATCGGACTAGATGTATGTGCCGAAATCCTAAAAGCATACCTGCATCGCACCGACAGAAATATCTCAAAACTCACAGAATACGCAAAGAAGCTCCGTGTCGCTGCAACTCTGAAAACATATTTGGAAATCGGACTTTAAGATGGTTCATAATGTTGCAAAATCAGTAAGAAATCGCCTACTGGAGCAGACGAGAAAAATACACGGGAACTACCAGCAGGTTCTCATACGCTTCTTTCATGAACGCTTGATGTATCGGCTTGCTAAAAGCAAGTACAGGTCATCGTTCTATTTGAAAGGCGGTTCACTACTGTTCGCTTTGAATCCCGTAATAGCACGCCCGACTTTGGATGTAGACTTGCTCGGTATCAATTTCCCTTCAAAGCCAGAACTACTCCGCTCTATGTTTGCAGATATTTGTTCGCAGGCGTGTCCTGAAGACGGCATTTCCTTTGACATTGATTCCATTCAAGTCGAAGACATCATGAACGACAAGGAATACCTCGGGCTTCATGTAAAAATACAGGGAAACCTAGATTCAATACGCCAGTGGGTCGCCATCGACGTTGGGTTCGGAGATTCGGTTGTAGGCGTAAAAGAGATGTCGTACCCCACACTACTAGACAATTTGCCTAAAGCGAATATTTTCGTCTATTCAATCGAATCAATTGTTGCGGAAAAATTCCATGCCATGATTGCGCGCGACGAAAGTAATAGCCGTATGAAGGACTTCTTTGACGTCTACCAGATTTTGACAAATCACAAAATCGATAACCAAGTTCTTGAATCTGCCATCAAGGCGACTTTCCGCGCAAGGAAAACAGAATACACTTCCAACGTGAACCTCTTTTCCGTCAAATTCGCCAATGACGAATCAAGACTTGCGCTCTGGAAAAATTTCCTACGCAAAATCAAATACGCGAGTTCATTGAACTTTGAAGATGTGATGGATTTGATTCGTGATAGGCTAGGAATGTATTGGACAAAAGAAATGCTGGAGTAACCTTCCGAAAGACGTTAGACATCCGTTCCTTAATTTTGCGAGCTAATTCCATATAGGTACCTTCGCTCATTTCTTTACGGAAGCGGCACATTCGTTTTGCTGTATTTTTGATTTAGTGATTATAAGACTACATTCCTCCTGAATGGGTTCTCCTTCATAGGTCCCGACAATTTCGTACAAATGATTTTCGGGCGTTTCTACAATTTCGATATCATTAACATTCTCATGCCATACTTCTGCACAAGCTTCAGCTATGGCATGCCTTAAAGAGCTTCGTTCTTTGGGAGAAGGAAAAATGTCCAAAAGAAGGGATTTTCCCCTTATTAGATTTTTGTAGTTTGCCGAAATAAACGGCGTTCCTGCATGGGTTAAAAAGACATTATCTTTATAGATAATTCTTCGTTTGCGAATGTCACGAGGTGAAACTTTTTCAAATACAAAATATTGATCAAAATTCGTTTCTTTTACAATAGCTTTAATCTGCTCATAATTGACAGGCTTATCACGATAATACGCAATGGGAATGCTTGTTGTTTCAACACCTGCTGAATACAATAAAGCCGCAATATTCAAATCAGCTGTTTCGTTTTCCCATAAAGGATCCGTTAACAGAAGTTCTCTTTGTTCTTGAAGCCATTGTTTCATGGTTTCTTCAGATATCACCGGATACGCGGAATCTCTAGCGGCAACATCACAATTTGCCAATAAAACGCCTGCAAAATAAGATGCCTTGTTGGCATATATTCCCCCAACATTAAGCATCCCATTTAAAAGCGTTCCGATTGTTCCGCGCCCCCTGATATGACCATTTTCATCATGTATTAATCGAACGCGTTTACTTACCCTTTCCAAATATTCGTCGTCAACATCAAACTTTTCATCTCTACGAACTCCATACACTCTTTTAAGGAATTTAAACGAGTCCATATTAATCCAATCATTTGCAGAAATGATTTTTTTGCAATTACTCACTCCTATAGCCAGAAAAACATTACAATCCATACAACAAAAAAGACGACTTAAATAGGATTCTAATGGCTCTTCTGCGTCCCAAGGAGATTTTTTAGGCCATTTTCTTTTTAGCCGTACACATATTTTCGTTCCACCATCTTTTAATTGTTCATTCTTTTCTGCAATTCTTAATAACGGTCTAGAATCGGCTCCAGAATGAAATTCTAGAATTTTCGTTTTTACTCGATCTTCGTTATATCTGCAGGTTGTTACAGAAACTTCATCTCCCCACATGAAAACGGAGAAAAATCCTATTCCAAAATGACCTGTTGATTCAAAATCTAAACTTTCTAGCCCAGGAAGTTCTGTCCTCATTAAACTAGAATGCCAAAAGGATGAACCAAAATCAAGGAATGGACCAATTAAAACATTTTCTGACATTCCAATTCCATTATCTTCAACCTCAACAGTCGTTCCTTCGTTTTCGTCTTTAACCATAATATGAATATCGCCCCATGAATCATCATTGTTATCAAGTTTTCGCCTTGCACGAATAGCATCTGAGGCGTTTTGTACTAATTCTCTCAAAGGAGCATAATCGTTATTACCATACAAAGCTTCGCCACCTAACGACCGAATGAGACCCGATACATTAGAGACCTTCATTTGCGAATCAACGGGAGTCCAACCGTCAACATCAATTAATTTTGCCATTGATCTTGGGGAATCTATGTTTTTTACGCACCACGCCCCAAGCGATGGTATATTATGTCTAGCTAATAGAGCATCAACATCCAGCAACTCTTGATTTATCATTTTAAGCGTATCATAACACAACCACCAACTTTCACGTTCACTTTTTTTGAATGCCGATGACGAATTGAAAATTAATCGTCCTCCGTCAATTATAGGCTTATTCATTTTTGACTGGAAAGTCCAATGACGGCGAGATTCTTCGTTAAAACAACATGTCGCCCAAATAACAAAAGGTGTTCGATCAGAAGTAATGTGAATTGCGTCGGCTATTCGAAGAATGCATGCTAGTTTTATCGGATTTACTTCCCATTTAGATGGAAAACCGTTTATTTTGATGATTCCTTTGGAAAAAAGGCTATCTAATTTTTCTATAGAAATTCCATGACTTGATGCTATTTTCCCAATAATATCACCAAGACTAGCTCTTAGGGATTGATTCTCTATGAGATGAAATGTATTTGTCTCGTTTTCTTTAAAACATTTTATTGGCAACAGTTTTGCATTTTCTGAATGCATTTTTCGAATAGTCTCTTCATCTGCATTTCTTCTTGCATCAATCTCTGCCAATCCTTTTTTTCTAAAAAAGGAATAGGAATCCTTCCATAAATCGGAATTTTCTAAAGACAATCGATTTTCATAAATAGCCGGGCTCATTCCTAAATCATGAAATAAAAAAGAACAACCCAAAACATATCCTTCTAAGGGATTTAGATCTATTTTAGAATCTTTTAAAATAATGTCCGTCATGTCCCACAATGCATCAGCATGAGATATGTCATGCATTGTGTACCCAGGAAACTGTTGCTGAACAAGACTGAGTAAATGCGCGATATTTTCGCGAACCACTTCAAAAGAAGTTCGAAGTAAATCTACCGATGTTTGATTATCGCCATCAACTAAGGCTAGTGTTCTTTTCCACAATTGGGATGTTCGAAAATCGTACTGCATATAGATTCCCTTGTATAATAGCCTTTTAGTGGCAAAACTTCTAGAAAAATATAATCAAAATAGGTACTTTCCGCAAACGCACTTGCAAGGGAAATATGCTTTATTCTCAGAAAAATCTATATTAGGATGAAAGCTGTTCGCAATGTCCACAATTCTCCTTTCCATCAAACCTGAATATGTTCGTAGGATTCTTGAAGGCTCAAAGAAATATGAGTTCCGCAGAAGCGTCGCCAAAAGAAAGGTGGACCGCATTCTGATTTATTCAACCGCTCCAGAAATGAAAGTGGTTGCGATGGTCGAAGTTATTGG
>OCTX012248118.1_pt1 | contig 13575 bp, 10 predicted proteins | sample 1539691 | NCBI WGS metagenome assembly OCTX01 (sample SAMN02144231, study PRJEB22623) | gut metagenome | biome: sheep rumen | host: Ovis aries | place: New Zealand
CCCGCCATATCGGTCAGCAGGCCGAAGTGCTCTTTGAGAAGGCCACAAGGGGCCGTGCGATGCACGGTTTTACGCGTAACTATGTGCGTGTGGAACTGTCGCCTGCCGACATGCGTGCAGAGTACGACAACCAGATCATGACCGTCACCCTGGGAGCGTTCAATCATGACAAATCATCACTAAAAGCCACTATCCATGGATAAACTAGCCATTGTGATTCTTAACTGGAACGGCGCCTCGATGCTCCGCCAATACTTGCCCGGCGTATTACGGTATTCGCGCGATGAAGCGACGGTCTATGTTGCCGACAATGCCTCGACGGACGACAGTGTGTCGATGCTCAAGGAGCAGTTTCCTGAGGTGCGGCTTATACTGCTGGACAAAAACTGGGGGTTTGCCGAAGGCTACAACAAAGCGTTGGCTCAGGTGGAAGCCGACTATTTCTTGCTGTTGAACAGCGACATTGAGGTGACCCACCACTGGCTGACACCGCTGACGGAATTTATGGACAGTCATCCGCAGGTAGCAGCCTGTCAGCCCAAACTGCTGAGTATCTTCCACCGCGAGCAGTTCGAGTATGCCGGTGCGGCAGGGGGTTATATCGACCGGTTGGGCTATCCGTTCTGTCGCGGACGCATCTTTGACACGGTAGAGCAGGACAATGGGCAATACGACCAGCCGGCAGCCATTCATTGGGCCACGGGTGCTGCTCTGCTCGTGCGTTCCTCTATATATAAAGAGGTGGGCGGTCTGGACGGTCGCTTCTTTGCCCATCAGGAGGAGATAGAGATGTGCTGGCGTATCCGCATACGCGGCTATCAGATCTACTGCGTTCCTGACAGTCAGGTATATCATGTGGGTGGCGGCACGCTGCCGAAGTCGAACCCGATGAAGACGTATCTGAATTTCCGCAACAATCTGACCATGCTCTACAAGTGTCTGCCGGACGACGACCTGCAGTCAGTGATGCGCATCCGCTGGTGGCTCGACTATATGGCTGCCTGGCAGACGCTGCTCTTGAAGCGCAATCTTGGCGACTTCAAAGCCGTCTTCCGTGCCCGTCGCGACTTTAAGCGATGGCGCAAGGACTTTGAGCAGGACCGCCGGGAGATACAAGACAGCAGAAAGGGAGACGGCTCGTCGGAGCGCGTCCCCCTCTCAATCCTTTGGCAATACTATGTGAAAGGCAGAAAACTCTTTACGAGTTGTATTCCTGCCAACTCTTGATCTTGATATCCTCCAGGCTCATGGCCGTAAAGGCTTCGATGAAGGCCTTGGCCAGACGCACGTTGGTCATCAGCGGGATGTTGTGGTCGATGGCACCACGGCGAATCTTATAGCCATTGGTCAACTCACGCTTAGAGTGGTTCTTCGGTACGTTGACAATCAGGTCGAACCGATGGGCGGCAATCATCTCCATCACATTGTTATCACCCTCTTCGTCGGGCCAGCATACGGCTTTGGCCTCGATGCCGTTCTCGCAGAAGAAACGGGCGGTGCCGGGAGTGGCATAAACCTCATAGCCTTTCTTCACCAACTGCTGGGCAGGCTCCAAGAGGCTCACCTTGCCCTTGGCATCACCGGAAGAGATGAGCACGGCCTTCTTCGGCAGACGATAGCCGGTAGCGATGAGGGCATTAAGCAGCGCCTCGTGCAGGTCGTCGCCCAGGCAGCCCACCTCGCCGGTTGACGACATGTCGACACCCAGTACGGGGTCGGCATTCTGCAGGCGTGCAAACGAGAACTGGCTGGCCTTCACGCCGATGCGGTCGATGTCGAATTCGCTCTTGTCGGGCTTGGAGTAGGGAGCGTCGAGCATGATCTTCGTAGCCGTCTCGATGAAGTTGCGCTTGAGGATCTTGCTGACGAAGGGGAACGAGCGTGAAGCGCGCAGGTTGCATTCGATCACCTTCACTTCGCGGTTCTTGGCCAGGAACTGGATGTTGAACGGGCCGCTGATGTTCAGTTCGGCAGCAATCTTATGGGCTATCTTCTTGATCTGGCGCACGGTAGAGAAGTAGATATGCTGGGCGGGGAACACCATCGTGGCATCGCCGGAGTGAACACCGGCATACTCGATGTGCTCCGAGATAGCATATTCCACCACCTGACCCTTGTCGGCCACGGCGTCGAACTCTATCTCTTTGGTCTCCTGCATGAACTGGCTGACCACAACGGGGAATTCCTTCGACACTTCGGTGGCCATGTTCAGGAAGCGGTGCAACTCCTCATCGTCGTAGCATACATTCATGGCAGCACCGGAGAGCACGTACGACGGACGGACGAGCACCGGATAGCCCACCTCGGAGACAAACTCCTTGATGTCGTCGAACGAGGTCAGCGCACGCCAGGCCGGCTGGTCGATGCCCAGTTTGTCGAGCATGGCAGAGAACTTGTCGCGGTTTTCGGCACGGTCGATATCCACCGGGCTGGTACCCAGTACGGGCACGCCCTGCCGGTGCAACTTCATGGCCAGGTTGTTGGGAATCTGACCGCCCACAGAGACGATGACGCCGCGCGGCGACTCGAGGTCGATGACATCGAGCACACGCTCGAGCGACAGTTCGTCGAAGTAGAGACGGTCGCACATGTCATAGTCTGTCGATACGGTCTCCGGGTTGTAGTTGATCATGATGCTCTTGTAGCCCAGACGGCGGGCGGTGTTGATGGCGTTGACCGAGCACCAGTCGAACTCCACGCTGGAGCCGATGCGATAGGCACCGGAGCCCAGCACGACCACCGACTTCTCGTTGTTGTAATAGTTGATGTCGTGGCGGCAGGTGTACTGTTCGCCATCCTGACAGCCGAATGCAGGAATGTGGGTATATGTGAAGTAGAGGTAGTTTGTCAGTTCCGGATGCTCAGAGGCTACGGTGGGGATGCGCTTCACTGACGGCGTGATGCCACGCTCTTTACGATAGCGGCGCACCATCAGATTCTCTTTCTCCATGTTGCCGCTCTTAGGCTTTAGCACGAAGCGTGCTATCTGGAAATCGCTGAAACCGCAACGCTTCACTTCGAGCAGGAAGTGGTCGGGAATGTCTTCCAGCCTGTCGTATGTCTGCAACTGATGTTTCAGGTCGACGATATGCTTCAGGCGTTCCAGGAACCAGACATCGATTTTCGTGAGTTGCTCGATGCGCTCCACGGTGTAGCCCTCTTCCAAGGCCTGGGCAATAGCAAAGATACGCAGGTCGGTGGGGTTGGAGAGTTCGGTGTCGAGGTCGTCGAACTTGGTGTGGTCGTTACCCACAAATCCGTGCATGCCTTGACCGATCATGCGCAGTCCCTTCTGTATCATCTCTTCAAACGAGCGGCCGATAGACATGATTTCGCCTACAGACTTCATCGATGAACCAATCTGGCGGCTCACGCCGACAAACTTTGTCAGGTCCCAGCGTGGAATCTTACAAATCATATAGTCGAGCGACGGGGCGACATAGGCACTCGCGGTGGTGCCCATCTCTCCAATCTGGTCGAGCGTATATCCCAACGCAATCTTGGCAGCCACGAAAGCAAGCGGATAGCCGGTAGCCTTGGAAGCCAATGCCGATGAGCGCGAAAGGCGGGCATTGATTTCGATGATGCGATAGTCGTTGGTCGTAGCATTGAAGGCAAACTGGATGTTACACTCGCCGACGATGTTCAGATGGCGCACACATCTGACAGTGATGTCCTGCAGCATCTTGACCTGCTCTTCTTTCAGCGAACAGGTGGGAGCCACCACAATCGACTCGCCGGTATGGATGCCCAGCGGGTCGAAGTTCTCCATCGATGCCACCGTAAAGCAATGGTCGTTGGCATCACGGATGCACTCGAACTCAATCTCCTTCCAGCCCTTCAGGCTCTCTTCTACCAAGATCTGTGGGGCGAAGGTGAAAGCACTCTCTGCCAGTTCGCGGAAGGCCTTCTCGTCGGGGCAGATGCCCGAGCCCAGACCGCCGAGGGCGTAGGCTGAGCGGATCATGATGGGGAAGCCGATCTCGCGGGCGGCCTTCAGCGCATCGTCCATGTTCTCCACGGCGTGGCTGACAGGTGTCTTCAACTGGATCTCATCCAGTTTCTTGACGAAGAGGTCACGGTCTTCTGTGTTCATGATGGCTTCGACAGAGGTGCCCAGTACCTGCACGCCGTATTCCTTCAACACACCGGTCTGATAGAGTTCTGTACCACAGTTCAGCGCCGTCTGTCCGCCGAAAGCCAGCAGGATGCCGTCAGGACGCTCTTTCTTGATGATCTCTGTCACGAAATGGGTGTTCACTGGCTGGAAGTACACCTTGTCGGCAATACCTTCTGAAGTCTGAATGGTGGCGATGTTGGGGTTCACCAGCACGCTTTTGATGCCTTCTTCGCGCAGGGCCTTCAGGGCCTGCGAACCAGAGTAGTCAAATTCGCCTGCTTGTCCGATTTTCAGGGCGCCCGATCCAAGAACGAGCACTTTCTTGAGATTCTTTGTGGTCATTGTCTTTTATGTTGTTTGTTTGATTTCGCGCCTGCAAAGTTACGCATTTTATCTGAAATGAGCAAGACTTTTTCTTTCTGTTTTGGAAATTATCAGATAAATGGATGGAAATCGGATTTTTTTGCTTACCTTTGCGGTCATAAATCAAAAACGTACATGATGAGATTAAGATTTTCAACAGTTCTGGCGGCCTGTGTCGTGCTCACAGCGCAGGCCCAGACAGAGAGTGGTGGCATCTCCGAGCAGATGCTGAAAGAGATAGAGGCAAAGAATGCGCCTCAGGTGGGAGAACGGGCCCTGCAAAACGCGATAGCGGGTAATGCGATAGACGACCTGGCGAAGAACCACCAGAACCAGCGTCCGATAGACACGCACTTCTCGGTGGAGACGCGGCGGCAGTCAATCACGGACCAGAAGCAAAGTGGGAGGTGCTGGATGTTCAGCGGCATGAATGTGTTGCGCAGCGACTTCAGTCTGCGTACTGACACGTTGAGGACCGACTTCTCGCAGGCCTACCTGTTCTTCTATGACCAGTTGGAGAAGGCCAACTTGATGCTGCAGGGATGTATCGATACAGCCGACAAGCCATTGGACGACCAGAGGGTACAGTTCTTCTTCCGCTCGCCGATAGGTGATGGCGGCACTTTCTGCGGTGTGGCAGACCTGGCAGAGAAGTATGGTCTGGTGCCTGCAGAGGTGATGCCCGAGTCGTACAGTAGCGACAACACGTCGAAAGCGCGTGCGCTGGTTGCATCGAAGTTGAGGGAGCAGGGCCTGGAGTTGCGAAAGATGGTGGCAAGAGGTGAGAAGGCTGCCGCTTTGAGGAAAACCAAGACCGAGATGCTGGCCACCATCTATCACATGCTGAAATTTACGATAGGCACACCGCCGACGCATTTCACGTATGCCTTCCGCAACTCACAGGGCCAGGCCGTAGGCGAAGCCAGGGAGTTTACGCCGCGCACGTTTTATAAAGAGGTGGTAGGCGGTGCGCTGAATGGTACATTTATCATGGTGATGAATGATCCCCGGCGTGCGTACTACAAGACCTATGAGGTGGAGTACGACCGCCATACCTACGATGGTCATAACTGGAAATATGTCAATCTGCCGATGGACGACATCGAGGAGATGGCTATTGCCGCTCTGAAGGCAGGACGTAAACTCTATTCGTCGTACGACGTGGGCAAGATGCTGGACCGGAAGCGCGGATATGCCGATACGGAAAACTATGACTACGGTTCGCTCTTCGGTACGACGTTTGGTATGACGAAGGCAGAAAGGATATCGACCTTCGATAGTGGCTCGACTCATGCGATGACGCTGACGGCTGTCGATCTGGATGCCGATGGCAAAGCGACGAAATGGAAGGTGGAGAACTCATGGGGTGCCTCTTGGGGACAGCAAGGCTGTCTGATCATGACTGACAGGTGGCTGAGAGAGTATCTGTTCCGTCTGGTGGTTCCCAACGAGTTTGTTCCGGAACGGATCCAAAAGGCCTATGCTACCCAACCGGTGATGGTGATGCCCGAGGACCCGCTGTTCCAGATGGATGAATAGAAAGTGGTTGACGATTAGTAGCAATGAGATGGATATTATTGATGGCAGGACTGTTCTGGGTCTCAATGCGACTCGGTGCACAGCAGTTGCCGTCGGATGGACCGTTGACGTTGCGGCCCATGTTGCAGGCTCTGGGCGAGCGTTTGTTGAAGGGCAAGACCGGAGCCGTGGTGGCACTCAACCCGAACAATGGCGAGATACTGTGCCTGGCGACGAACACCCCCTCAGGGTCCGATGTGCGCCAGGCCATCGGTAAGCCGCAGGCTCCAGGGTCGACGTTTAAGACGGCGCAGGCCCTCGTGCTGCTCAGCGAAGGTATCATCACCCCCGAGACCACAGTGGACTGTCATGAGGGCGTGACCGATGGCAATATTCGCGTGGGTTGTCATAAACACCGTTCGCCATTGATGTTGCGCGATGCGTTGGCCTATTCGTGCAACACTTGGTTTCTGATGACCTTTGCCTCGATGATTAACGACGACTTCATGTACGAAAGCCGCGACGAGGCTATCACGACCTGGCGCTCGTATATGCAGTCGATGGGCCTGGGCGGGCCGCTTCACATCGATATGGCGGGCGAACAGGGCGGCTTGCTGGCAGGGGCAGACTATCTGAACCGCCGTTATCCGGAGGGCTGGGACGGTAAGACGATATGGTGGGCCGGCATGGGGCAGGGCGACGTGACACTGACGCCTCTGCAACTGTGCAATCTGGCGGCGACGATTGCTAATCGCGGCTGGTTCTATGTGCCTCATATACATCGGAAGACCACCAACCCGCGCTATCTGACACGCCGACAGACGAAAGTGAAGCCAGAAGCCTATGGACCGGTCATTGAAGGTATGAAGTGGGCTGTTGACAAAGGAACAGCGACGTCTGTCAAAACGACTTATCCCGTCTGTGGCAAGACGGGCACCATAGAAAATCCGGGCGAAGACCATTCAGCCTTTATCGGTTTTGCGCCGATGAACGAGCCGAAGATTGCCGTGAGCGTCTATGTGGAGCATGGCGGTTTCGGTGCAGACTTGGCAGCACCGATGGCAGGACTTATTATGGAGATGTATCTGAAAGGTGCGCTCAGCGAGCATAGTGAGGCGCGCGCACGACGAATAGAGTCAAAAAAGATAAAATGATGATGAAGGAAGAGCAATACAGGCTGTTGCTGGAGCAGGTGAAGGGCCGTGGCGGAGAAGTAGCGGCTGTGCTTGATATCGACAGCAAGTCGGTAGGCACATTCGACGACACCGACAGACTGGGACTTGAGGCTATCTGCGGCGTACTGAGGCCCTTGTTTTGAGTGGTCGCGGTGAGCGTTCGTCAGAACTCTGTGAATGAGAGCGGCATCAGGTTTTTGATGCCATCCATGGTGTAGAGGCGGTTGCGGCCATAGAGGATGATGCGGATGGGCTGTTGGTAGCGCGTCTCCGTCTCGATGATGACCTGACGGCAGGTGCCGCAGGGCGAAATCGGTTCGTCTGTCAGTTCTCCCTTGGCATTGCGTGCTGCTATGGCCAGTTTCTCGATGGCCACGTCAGGATATTGCGCCCCGGCAGCAAAGATGGCCGACCGCTCGGCACATAGTCCGGCAGGAAAGGCGGCATTCTCCTGATTACAGCCCGGCAGCACCTCTCCGTTCTCCAGTAGGATGGCAGCACCTACGTGAAAATGGGAGTAGCGCGCATAACTGTTGTTGGTCGACTCGATGGCTTTCTGCACCAGGAACTGCTCCTCTTCTGATAGTTCTTCCATCTGGCACTCTTGAATGTGGATCTTCAGTTGTAGGTCTTTCATATATTCACCTTTTCTTTTAGATATTGTCCTGTGATGCTCTCTTTGCACTGAGCCACCTGCTCCGGCGTGCCTGCTATGACGAGATTGCCGCCTCGGTCGCCTCCGTCGGGCCCCAGGTCGATAATGTGGTCTGCCAGTTTGATGACGTCGAGGTTGTGCTCAATGACGAGTACCGTGTGTCCGCGCCGGATGAGGGCTTCGAGCGACTGCATGAGCCGTTTGATGTCGTGGAAATGGAGTCCTGTGGTCGGCTCGTCGAAAATGAAGAGCGTTGGCTCCTGTTTTTCCTGTCCGATGAAGTAGGCCAGTTTGACGCGCTGGTTCTCACCGCCGGAGAGTGTCGACGAGTTTTGTCCCAGTTTGATGTAACCCAGTCCGACGTCCTCCAAGGGTTGCAGACGGTTGACGATTGTCTTCTGGTTGTGGCTTCCGAAGAACTCGATGGCCTCTGAGATGGTCATGTTGAGCACGTCGTCGATGTTTTTCCCTTCGTAGCGCACATCCAGGATGTCGTGTTTGAATCGTTTGCCGTGACACGCCTCGCACAGCAATACGAGGTCAGCCATGAACTGCATCTCGACGGTGATGGTACCGGCACCCTTGCATTCGTCGCATCGTCCGCCATCGGCGTTGAATGAGAAGAACTGTGAGGTGAAGCCCATCTGCTGTGATAACGGTTGGTCGGCAAAGAGGTCGCGGATGGCGTCGTAAGCCTTGACGTAGGTGGCCGGGTTGGAACGGGTAGACTTGCCTATGGGGTTCTGGTCGACAAATTCGATGCGCTTGACGGCATCGATATCGCCCGTCAGCCCGGCGTATTCGCCCGGTGCTTCGCATACATCGCCTAAATGGCGCTTGAGTGCAGGGTAGAGGATGCCTTTGATGAGGCTCGACTTGCCGCTGCCGCTTACGCCCGTGACGACGGTCAGCACGTTGAGTGGAATCTCGACGTTGATGCCGCGCAGATTGTTCATGCGTGCCCCCCTGATGCCGATGTGCCGGTTCCATGGCCGTCGGCTCTGAGGCACGGGGATGGACTCTTGTCCGTTGAGATAGGCGAGCGTATGGCTTTGAGGATATTGCGACGGTGCTGCCTCGTTGGGGTTGCCCGCAAAGACAATCTCACCACCCAGTCGGCCGGCATCCGGACCGACATCGATCAGGTAGTCGGCAGCACGGATAATCTCTTCGTCGTGTTCCACCACCACCACAGTGTTGCCCAGCGCTTGCAGTTCCTTCAGCACCTTGATGAGCCGGTCGGTGTCGCGAGAGTGTAGTCCGATGCTGGGTTCATCGAGGATATAAAGTGAGCCTATCAGGCTGCTGCCTAGCGATGTGCACAGGTTGATGCGTTGGCTCTCGCCACCGGAGAGCGAGTTTGAGAGCCGGTTGAGCGTCAGGTATCCAAGTCCCACATCCAGAAGGAATTGCAGACGAGAGGCAATCTCCGTCAGGAGGCGTTTGCCGACCTCGGCATCGTGGTCAGAGAGGACGAGTGTGTCAAACCACTCTTTGAGTCTGGCCACCGGCATCTGCACCAGGTCGGTGATGCTGCGTCCGCCTATTTTTACATAGTCGGCCTGAGGTTTCAGACGGGTGCCGTGGCAGGTGGGACAGACGGTCTTTCCCCGGTAGCGGCTCATCATGACGCGATACTGTATTTTGTACTGGTTCTCCTTGACCATTTGGAAGAAACTGTCAATGCACGGTTTCTCCTTAGCCTTGCGGTCAGAGGGCAGTCCGTGCCAGAGCCAGTCCTTCTGTTGCTGAGTCAGGTTGTAGTAAGGCTCGAATATAGGGAAGTCGTCATTGGCGGCATTGCGGATGAACCAGTTTTTCCATTCGCCCATCTTATCACCGTGCCAGCACACCACGCATCCGTCGTAGACCGAGAGTTGGGTGTCGGGGATGACCAGATGTTCGTCGATGCCGATGATGCGTCCGAAACCTTGGCATTCGGGACAGGCGCCGGCAGGCGAGTTGAATGAGAATAATTGGTCGGTCGGTTCTTCGAACACGATGCCGTCGGCCTCAAAGCGTGTGGAGTAGTCATAAGTGAGGTTGGCCGGTAATACCATCATGCGCATCTTACCTTGTCCTTCGTAGAATGCTGTCTCTGCCGAGTCGACGAGTCGGTCGATGGTCTCCTTGTCGTCAGATGCCGAGAGTCGGTCGACGACCAGATAGGCGTCGGATGATTGGGCGTCGTTCGGGTGTTCGGCGAGCCAGTCGTCGATGCGATAGAAGTTGCCCCCTTCGAATATGCGCGTATATCCTTGCAGCAGACTGGCTTTCAGTTGTTGCTCCAGCGTTCGTCCTTTGGGTACGATGACCGGTGCCATCACCGCGAATTTAGTCCCGTTAGAAAACTCCAGCATCTTCTGTACCACATCCTCCGTCGAGTGCTTTTTGACTTCTTGTCCGCTGATGGGCGAGAACGTGTGTCCGATGCGTGCGAAAAGCAGGCGTAGATACTCATAAATCTCGGTTGAGGTGCCCACCGTGCTTCGAGGGTTGCGGGCGATGACCTTCTGCTGGATGGCGATGGCAGGTGGTATGCCGCGTATGAAGTCGCACTCCGGCTTGTTCATGCGTCCCAGGAACTGTCGGGCGTAACTCGACAGGCTCTCTACGTAGCGTCGCTGCCCTTCGGCGTAGAGCGTGTCGAATGCCAGCGACGACTTGCCCGAGCCAGAGACACCGGCGATGGCGATAAACCGGTTGCGAGGGATGCGCACGTCGACATTTTTCAGGTTGTTGACGCGCGCCCCTTTGATTTCGATATATTCTTGACTCACCTTATTTATATTAAAGACGTTTTAGTACGAGGAGCAGATGATCCCATACCATCTGTACGGTGGGGATGTAGAGACGCTCGTCGGGTGTGTGCACATCGCGCAGGGTGGGACCGAATGAAATCATGTCGAGGTGTGGATAGCGCTCCGAGAAGAGGCCGCACTCCAATCCGGCATGTATGCCTCTGACGACGGGCATCTTGCCGAACAGTTCCTTGTAGGCATCGACCACGGTGTCGCGCAGCACACTCTCGGCACGCATCTTCCACGCCGGATAGCCGTCGCTCGAACAAGCCTCGGCACCAGCCAACTGGAAGGTGGCCACGATGGTGGCGCACATATTGTCGAGGTTCGACATCACGTTGCTGCGTTGCGACGAGAGGATGTTGATCTCTGTCTCCGTGGAATGGATGGCAGCGATATTGCTCGACGTCTCTACCATGCCGTTCAGTTCCGGGTCCTGACAGATGGCATAAATACCGTTGTCGACAGCCTGCAGAGCCCAGACGAAGTTGCGGGCTACCTGCTGTTCGATGACGGGCTCTGCCTCACCACTCTCCATGGTCCACACCATCTGTGTGTCGGTGACGTGGAACTCGTCCTCCACCTGTGCAGCGAAGATGTTCCAGTCGGCTTTCACGTTTTCCTTGAGGGCATTGGGCACGGCGATGACAAACTGTCCGTCGCGAGGGATGGCATTGTGCAGTTTGCCGGAGTGGAACTGTGCCAGTCGTACGCCATTGTAGCGGTTCATGGTCTGGAAGAGGAATCGTCCCAGCAGTTTGATGGCGTTGGCACGTTTCTTGTTGATATCGTCGCCCGAGTGTCCGCCATTGAGACCCTTCAACTGAGCCTTCAGGAAGAACGAGCCTTCAGGTGCTGCCTCACGTTTGAAGGTGAACTTGGCCTGCGTGTTGCGTCCGCCGGCACACGAGACGAACATCTCGCCCTCGTCTTCCGAGTCGAGGTTGATCAGATAGTCGCCCGTCATGAAACCGGGTTTCATTCCCTCGGCACCGGTGAGACCTGTCTCTTCGTCGCGGGTGAAGACACACTCCAGCGGTCCGTGCTCTATGTCGGTGGCTTCGAGGATGGCCAGTTCGATGGCGCATCCGATGCCGTCGTCGGCTCCCAGCGTGGTGCCTTTGGCGCGCAGCCAGTCACCGTCGACGTAAGTCTGGATGGCATCCTTGTCGAAGTCGAAGTCTACATCGACCAGTTTGTCGCACACCATATCCATGTGGCTCTGCAGGATGACGGTCTTGTGCTGCTCATAGCCCGGTGTGGCCGGTTTCTTGATGAGCACGTTGCCCGTCTCGTCGACTTTCGTCTCCAAGTGGTGGCTCTCGCCCCATTGGCGCAGGTATGCTATCATCTTCTCCTCGTGCTTCGAGGGACGCGGAATTTGGTTAATCTTTGCAAACTGCTCAAACACTGAAGCAGGTTTTAGGTCACTTTTATTCATTTTTAATGTTTTAATGTTTAATGTTTAATATTTAATTGTTATCTTTGCACCCGCAAAATTAATAAAAATGGTTGAAATAATCATCATCAGCACGTTAATAATTGCTATCTCGATGGCATTTTTGTGCATAAAACTGGTTTTTCGCAAGAATGGACGCTTCACTTCGCAGCATATTCACGACTCCGCGGCGATGCGTGAGCGTGATATCCATTGCGTGATGGATCAGGACTGTGAGATGAGACGCTGCAGCCGTTTGGCAGTCAACGAAAGACATCATTAATCAATAAACTCAACAATGAAAAAGAACATTTTCTGTGCTATTGCACTTCTGGCCGTCGCCGGACTCTTCAATGCTTGTAACAATTCGACGCCCAAGATGGACGAGCCTTCGGCCTCCGAAGGTGCTCAGGTAGGCGGCATGCGTATTGCCTACATCGAGATTGACTCGCTGACCGCCCAGTACGAGTTTGCCAAGGAGAACTCTCTCGAACTGGAGAAGAAAAGCACCAATGCGCGCAACACTATCCAGAGCAAGAGCCAGCAACTGGAGAAGAATGTGGCCAACTTCCAGCAGAAACTGCAGAACAACGGTTTCACGAGCCGTGAGCAGGCAGAGAGCGCCCAGGCCGCCCTTCAGCGCGAGCAGAACAATCTGGTGGCGCTTCAGCAGCGTCTGGAGTCGGAGTTGGCCAACGAGCAGGCAAAGTTCCTGCAGGCCTTCCAGGACAGTCTCGACCACTTCCTGTCCGACTATAATGCCGACAAGAAGTTCGACCTGATTCTCAACAAGGCTGCCATTCTTCAGGCCGACAAGCGGTATGACATCACAGAAGAGGTGATCAACGGCATGAACCGTCGCTACAAGAAGAACGCAGCCCCTGCCGACACGACGAAGACCAACTAAGAGCGTCTTCTAATCGTCGAATCCCCTAATCGTCGAATTCTTAATCGCCGAACGAGATGACGCTGATCATCGTATTGCTATTGATACTCAGTTACCTGCTGATAGCCACAGGCCACCTGACGGGCGTGAACAAGAGCGCCATCGCCATCTTCCTGGCAGCCATCGGATGGGTGGTGTACATCTGTTGGGGCACCGACTTCGTGATGGCCCAGCATCCCGGTGCCTATGCTGAGTTCTTGGGCGATGCGGAAGCAACGAGCCAGACTGTCAAGAACTTCATCTACGACAGCATCTTTCTCAAATATGTGGGCAAGGCTGCTGCCGTAGTGATGTATCTGCTGGCCACGATGTCGATTGTAGAGATACTCAACAACAACGGTTGCTTCGACTTCATCAGCGAGTGGATCCGTACACGCAATTCCAAGCGTCTGCTATGGACCATCACGCTGGCCACCTTTATCCTCTCGGCAAATATTGACAATCTGACCACGACGATAGTCATGCTGATTATCATGCGTGACATTGTGAAGAGCCGTCCGCAGCGCATGCTGATAGGGTCGGCTATCATGCTGGCTGCCACCTGTGGCGGATGCTTTAC
>OCTX014516043.1_pt1 | contig 13575 bp, 12 predicted proteins | sample 1539691 | NCBI WGS metagenome assembly OCTX01 (sample SAMN02144231, study PRJEB22623) | gut metagenome | biome: sheep rumen | host: Ovis aries | place: New Zealand
GATAAAGGGGAAAATAAATCTCAGCCAAAGTACACGGACGAGGACCTTGACCGCATCATCCAGGAGAAGAAGGCAAAGTGGGAAAAACAGGCAAAAGATAATGAGGAAGAAGCCAAGAAGCTAGCAAAGATGAATGCCCAGCAAAAAGCCGAGCATGAACGCAACAAGCTGCAGAAGCAGCTTGATGAATTGCTCGCTGAAAAAGCACGTGCTGACATGGCCAAGGAAGCACGCAAGATGTGTGCGGAAGCCAACGTGAATGTGAGCGATGACATTCTTGCAAGCATCATCACATCGGATGCCGATACCACAAAAGAAGCCGTTGAATCCTTTATCGAGCTTTTCAAGGGCGAGGTAGAAAAGGCAGTCAAGGACGCTTTGAAAGGAAACTCTTTCAAGCGCGGAGGTTCTAACGGAGGCGTGACGAAGGAGGACATCATGAAGGTCAGCGACCCGATTGAGCGCCAGCGTCTTATCCGCGAGAACATGAATCTATTCAGATAGGAGAAACACATGAGAAAACCAATCAACTTGCAGCTATTTGCAGAAACAAACATCACAACAACTAAGGACATCGATCCAGCCATCTCGGTTGACTACACTTCACGAATTGCAACCAACATCAACGAGCTTCGCAATGTTCTTGGAATCAACCAGCTTACTCCAATGGCCAATGGCACACTGATCAAATCATATAAGCTGACTAAGGAAAACACTCCTGAACAGGTCGGTGAAGGTGAAACAATCGGATTGACAAAGATCACACGTAAACTGGCATGGCAAAAAGAAATCGCATTGAAGAAGTACCGCAAGGTTGCCACTGCCGAAGCAATCCAGAAGGTCGGCGCACAGAAGGCAATCAACGACACTGACGCAAAGATGACGTTGGAGTTGCAGAAGGATATCAAGAAAGATTTCTTCACTTCATTAGGAACGGGTACAGGTACTGTAACAGGTACAGGATTACAAGCTGCTTTGGCGAATGCATGGGCACAAATTGAAGTGCGATTTGAGGACATGACGGTTGATCCAGTCTACTTCGTATCGCCACTTGACGTAGCTGACTATCTCGGCGGCGCACAGGTTACTACGCAGACTGCTTTCGGCTTCCAGTACATCGAAGGCTTCCTGGGACTTGGAACTGCCTTCATCTCTCCAGCGCTTCCTAAGGGCACTGCCTATGCGACAGCAAAGCAGAACCTCACAGGCGCATACATCCCTAACGGCGGCGACGTGGCAAGCAAGTTCGGACTCACATACGACGAGACAGGTCTTATCGGCATGACGCACGCTACTGTCACTTTCAATGCAACAATCGAAACATTAGCGTTAACCGGCGTGCAGTTCTGGCCTGAATATGCTGACGGCGTGTTCAAGGTAACCATCAAGGGCGCAGCTGCAGCAGGAGCGGGAGCCTAGCAGCCTATGGCGGTAATCGATGATGTCAGGGCGCTGCTTGGAATCAAGGATGAAGACAGCAAGCTGAATGTCATCATCACCTTGACCGAGAACCGCCTTAAAACTCTGATTGACCAAAAAGAAGTGCCAGGCGAGCTGGAGTATATCGTTACCGAAGTATCGATTGCACGCTTCAACCGCATCGGCTCCGAAGGGCTGAGCGGCCACACGGTAGAAGGCGAAGCATTGACCTTCAAGGACAATGACTTCGACCAGTATGCCGACGACATCCAGGCATGGCGTGACGCACAGTCCGACCAGGACAAAGGAAGGATAAGGTTTCTATGAGGTACGATACGCCAGTCATCTTCCGCAGGGTTGTTGCCGGCGCATATGACCCTGACACAGGCGACTATGCGGATGACTCGTACAAGGATGTACGGCTCTATGCCTCGGTCATGGACACGAGCACAAGGACGATGGAGCTCGTGTACGGAAGCATCAAGCAAGGAAGCCTTACGGTGCATGTCCAGGGCCATGTCGACATGCCGTTTGACCAGATGATCATAAGGGGAAGGAATTACCGTGTGGACTACACGAGAAGGCTGAGGACGAAGCAGTCGTTCGTAATCTCGGAGGTGCAGTGATGGGAATCAAGGTAGAAGGCCTGGACAAGCTCCAGGCAAGGATAAAGGACGTCCAGAAGGGCGAGATGGTGAAGGGCATCGTAAGAAAGAACGGTGCTGACCTAAAGGAGGCCATTGAGGCAAAGGCCGAATTCAGGGGGCACTACGAGGGCAATCAGTTCGTAAGGCCTACAGGCGCCACCAAGGGAAGCGTGCAGCTCAAGTTCAGCGATGGAGGCTTCACGGCCGAGTCAGGTCCTACGACCGAGTATGCGAAATATCTTGAGTACGGCACGCGCTTCATGGATGCACAGCCTTTCGTCCGCCCGGCATTTGACGAGGTGAGCAAAAAGTTCATAAGCGACATGGAGAAGTATGCAAAATAGGAAGACGGCTACGGAGGTGATTGCATATGACTGACCCGCAGCAGGAGATATTCACAGCAATGAAGACAGGGCTTGAGAAGCTCGGATATGACGTATACGACGGGTTCCTTCCTCCCGAGGGGACTCCGTACCCCTTCATCTACATCGGCGAAAACAGCCTCCATGACGAGGCAAACAAGACCGCCGTGTTCGGAAGGGTGACCCAGACAGTAAGCGTGTGGCATGACAGCCCAAGAAAGCGCGGAACGGTGTCAGCCATGTTACTTGACATCAAGAGCACGGCAAGGCACATCCAGCACACGAAGGGCTTCTCATGGATGGTGACCAGCGTCAGCCAGCAGATCATGCCCGACACGTCCACAGGTGCGCCGCTTGTCCATGGCGTGCTGGACATAGAATTCATGTTCTCATGATTTCATGAGAACAATAGAGGACAATATTGACAATCTAGGAGGAAATAATCAGCAATGGAAGCAGTACAGGGAATGAGAGTCGTATATCTCTACCGCATCCTCAGCGATGCGAAGACAAAGGCCGCATCGGCAGTTGCCTTTGCGACTGAGAACAAGAACAAGATCTCGCGCGATGCCGATTCAACGAAGACAAAGGACGGCTCAATCAGAACGCCAGGAGGAATTGAGGTGGAGATCTCATTCACTTCGATCATGGCGAAGGGTGACACGCTATACGACAGCGTGAAGAAGGCAGTGAAGGAAGGCTTAATCGTCGAGGTATGGGAAGTCAACCTTGACGAGAAGGGAACCGACACGAATGCCGACAAGTACAAGGCGACTTACTACCAGGGCTACATCACCGAGGTAGAGCTATCATCTCCATCTGATGACTTCGCTGAGCTTTCCATCACGTACGGGGCAAACGGCTCCGGCGCTGACGGATACGCTACGCTCTCGAAGGAACAGCAGGAGATTGCGGAATACGCCTTCAAGGACACTTCAGCATCCGCATAAAAACATACGGGACAGCCGCATGGCAGCAGTGCCAGGACGTGGCTGTCCTTTTTTAACATAGCTAACAGGAGGAAAAGAGAAAATGGCAGTTATGGAACTTACAATTGGCAACCAGGTATACGAGTTCAAGGCAGGCATCGGGTTCATGCGCGAGGCGAACAAGAGGGTCGTCGAGAAGATTGACAACACAGACACATACAGGGGCGTTGGCCTCACATACCTCGTGGCAGGAATCATTGACGGTGACATCGATGACCTCGTTGACGCGCTTGACCTCATGAACAAGGGCATGAAGCCAAGGGTGACAAGAGCCCAGCTTGAGGACTACGTGGAGGATGTCGAGGACATCGACAAGCTCTTTGAGGACGTTCTCGATTTTTTCGCGAATGCGAATGTATCGAAGAGAATCGTGAAGAACCTCACGGAGAGAATCAAGAAGGCCCAGGAGGCGGAACAGGCCAAGGGCAAGTAGACGATGAGGAAGTCTACGAAAGCATCACGATGAACTGCTACAGGTATCTCGGCATGACATCCCAGCACGAGGTGGACATGCTGACGATGAGGGAGTACAGGATGCTGATTCAGGCAGCTGAGCTGCGGTGGGTCGACAGGCGCTACTTCGTCCATCTCCAGGCATTCCAGAACATGCGCATCAAGGCGGTCAAGGGAAGAGGCAAGGGGACGGTGCCCGTATACGGGTCGTTCGACCGGTTCTTCAACTACGAGAAGGAGCAGGACATGGTGATGAGAGGAAAAGACGGCGGAGATGAGACTGGCATAGCCGGAAGGGTGAAGCAGTTCCTCCGCAGGAAGGAGAAGAGCAATGGCAGGGAATAACAGCTTCAGCGTCAAGGCGGTGCTGAGCGCCGTCGACAAGGGATTCACCACGGCATTCAAGGAAGCCGGAAAGGCAACCGAGAGCCTGGGAAGCAAGATCAAGAGCGGCCTTGGATTTGGCATCCTTACGGGAATCGGCCAGAAGGCCTTTGACGTCATAACCCAGGGCGCAACCGACATGGTTGGCGAGCTTTCGTCAAGCTCGGCAGCGTGGAAGACCTTCACGGGCAACATGGAGATGCTCGGGAAGGGACGAGACGAGATCAAGAGCACGAAGAACGAGCTACAGGACTTCGCAACAAAGACCATCTACAGCGCCTCTGACATGGCTACGACATATAGCCAGCTCGCTGCCGTAGGGACGAAGAACTGCACGCAGCTCGTCAAGGGCTTCGGCGGTCTTGCCTCGGCAGCCGAGAACCCTCAGCAGGCCATGAAGACACTGAGCCAGCAGGCAACGCAGATGGCATCCAAGCCAAAGGTCGAATGGCAGGACTTCAAGCTCATGCTTGAGCAGACTCCGGCAGGTGTCGCGGCGGTGGCAAGGCAGATGGGCATGTCAACTTCACAGCTCGTCAGGAACGTCCAGGACGGCAAGGTCAAGACACAGGACTTCTTCAATGCCATCTCAAAGGTCGGAACGAACAAGGCCTTCACGAAGCTTGCAACCGAGTACAAGACGGTTGACCAGGCGATGGACGGCCTCAAGGAGACGCTAAGCGTCAAGCTCGCTCCGGCATTCGATGCTGCATCCAAGGTCGGAATCAGCAGCATAAACAAGATCATAGACAAGATGGACGGCATAGATGCCGGAAAGATTGTCGACAGGATTGGCGACATGGCCACGAAGGTCAAGCCTTACTGGGAGGCCGTGAAGGGAGCGGCAAGCGACGCAGCCCAGGGCATCATGAGCGTCGTCAAGGTGGCAGGCGAGCTTGCAGGGGAGTTCATCACTGACAAGGACGTCATGAGCACGTTCACGAAGGCGGTGAGGTTCGCAGGGACTTCAATCAAGAGCCTCGGCAAGTTCGTTGCGGAGCACAAGTCCGAGATCAAGAAGGCCATTCCGATTGTCGTCGGTTTCATTGCGGCATGGAAGGGATACAAGGTCATAAGCTCCGCTGCAAAGGCAGTCGGGTCGTTTGCTGACAAGATCAGAAAGATACCAAACAAGACCGTCCCACCGCCACCTAAGCCTGATGAAATACTTCCAAGCGGTGAGGCGATGGAACAGACTGCCAGGAAGATGGTAGCCAGCGGAAAGGCATTCGCACTTGCAGGTGCAGGCGTTCTTCTCATCTCGGCAGGATTCGCCCTTCTTGCCTACTCTTCCATCCAGCTTGCAAATGCCGGGCCTCTTGCCATAGGCGTCATGGCCGGCATGGTTGGAGGGCTCATGGCGGTAGGTGCAGGCATCACGTTCATGATCAAGGCACTTGCCCCGGCAGCGGGACAGCTCAATGCAGTCGGGCCGGCGCTTCTCATGGTCGGAGGGGCCGTGCTTCTCGTTTCATCGGGAATCGCGCTTCTCTCCTATTCGGCAATCCAGCTAGCAGCGGCAGGACCGCTCGCAATCGGAGTGATGGTGGGAATGGTTGCAGCGATTGCGGGACTTGCGGTTGGTGCTGCTGCCATTGGACCAGCACTTACGGCAGGCGCTGTAGGATTCATTGCATTCGGTGCAGCCATTGCGCTTGTAGGTGCAGGCGCGCTCATGGCTTCAGCTGGGCTCGTTCTCGTTGCCGGCGCACTTCCTACCGTCGTTCAGTACGGCGCAGCAGGAGCAGTAAGCATTGCGGCGCTCGCAGGAGCCATCACCCTGTTCGGTCTTGGGACTCTTGCGGCAGCTCCCGGAACGCTTCTTCTTGGCGCTGCGCTCCTCGTTCTTGGAGCAGGAGCGGCGGTGGCAGGAGCAGGGGCAGTCGTTCTCGGCGCGGGCATGGCGGTTGTTGGCGCAGGACTTGTGGCAGCATCGGGTGGTGCTGCGCTTCTTTCGCCTCTCATCCTTGCGATGGGGGCCTCAATGGCCACGGCATCAGCCGGGGCGCTCGCGTTCTCGGCTTCGCTTGTCGCGTTCAGCGGATCGGCAGTCATGGCATCTGGATCATCAGTTGCTCTTGGAGGCGCGCTTGTCGTCTCATCCGCCGGAATGATGGCATTCGGGGCATCCGTGACGGTCGCTTCGGCTGGCATGGTGGTGCTCTCAGCTAGCCTTGTTGCGGTGAGGGCAAGCCTCTCATCCATCAGCGGCAGCGCAAAGTCAACATCAAATTCACTCAAGGCCATGAAGTCATCCGTAAGCTTCGTAAGCACGGCCATGAAGGGTCTTGGAAGCATGTGCAAGTCAGCCGTAAGCTCAATGATAAGTTCTTTCTCCAGCGCCGAGACAAGAGTCGTATCGGCTGGAAGGAACATAGGAAACGGTGCCGTCAGCGGACTGAAGTCCGGCATGTCACGGCTTCCTTCCGTGGCCTCGTCAGGAGTGAGCAGCGCGGCAAATGCCATGCGCTCGGGACATGGAAAGGCCTATTCAGCTGGCGTCTACATCGGGCAGGGACTTGCAGGCGGCATGCGCTCAACCCTCGGAACGGTGAGAAGCGTAGCGGCGCAGCTTGCCAGCGCGGCTGATGCAGCCATCAGGGCAAAGGCAAAGATCCACAGCCCTTCAAGGGTATCGATGAAGCTGGGCGAGTACTTCGGCCAGGGCTTTGCCAACGGCATTGCGGGCATGTCGCACGAGGTAAGACAGGCATCGGCAGAGCTGTTCAGCATTCCTAGGGCTGAATCTCCAAGCCTTTCGCTATCAGGCGGATACGGAGGCACTTCAAGCCTCGACCAGCAGTACAGCTACAGCTCGAGCGGAGAGTACACGATCGTCGTTCCCGTGAAGATTGACGGTCGCGAGGTTGCAAGGACGACCGCCTCATACACTCAGCAGGAGATTGACAGGGCTGAAAGATTCCAGAGAAAGATAAGGGGTGGTAACTGATATGTCATACAGCTTTGTGGACACGAATGACATCGCTTCGGGAAGCACGCTTCCTGAAGAGGCAATGAGCTTCAACGGCGTGTACATCGAGAACGAGATAGAAGGCTACCGCACCCTCTCGGTAAGCGGGAGGGAGCTGATGGGCTCTGACATCGGGAGCACGACGATTGACGGCCGTGACGGTGCTGCATTCAGGTACAGCACATATCCGGCACGCACGATAACGGTGAGATACCAGCTCTTATGCGCTGACAGCAGGACGTTCAGGGAGGCATTCAACAGGCTGAACGGCCTTCTTTCAGCCAAGCAGGCGAAGGTGTCATTTGCCGACGAGCCGGACAAGTACTTCATCGGCACAAGGGCAGGAAGCACCGAGCCGGATGATGGAACGAACTGCACGAAGGGAGAGTTCGAAATACTGTGCACTGACCCGTTCAAGCATTCCTCGGCAGTTAAGGAGTTCAAGGGAACATGGAAGGATGACCAGGTCGTTGAGGTCGTCATTGAGAACAGCGGTACTGTACCAGTTCCCATAGACTATGAGATCAAGAACACGGCCGAGACGGGCTACATCGGCATAGTGTCCGACCAGGGTGCCATGCAGTTCGGGAAGAGGGAGGAGGCTGACGGGTATGCCTACAAGGACAACGAGACGCTCGTCACGCTATCTGACTTCATCAGCGCTCCCGACGATACGGGAGGAACGGACTACATGCATCCCCAGTACGGTGCAAACGGGACGCTTGCAACGCACACATGGTTTGGAAGAACGTTCCTGGGATTCGGAAGCACAGGGACAAAAAAAGGATATGCCAGCGGAGGACTGAGAACCATCGAGATTCCAGCCGACTCCAATGGCAAGAAAGGATGCAGAAACTTCTATGCATACCTTCACCTCATCTTCTATGCAGGACTCTGGGGACAGACGGGAGAGATGTGCATTAATTTCCTTACATCGTCCAACAGGATGATATGCGGCCTAAACTGGTACAAGACGAGCACCAACGGCAATGACGGACGCTATGAGCTTGTCGGAACAGATGGGAAGGTTCTCAGGACATACGCCTACACGACAAGCCATCTTTATTCCGAGAATCCATGGTACTGGGACTGGGGTCACTGTGACATCCGCAAGGAGGGCAGCACGATCACGTTCTTCTACTATGGCGGATATCCTTCGTTCGTCATTCCCGAAGCCGAGAACCTTGAATGTGCAAAGATACAGATAGCAGTGAAGCAGTGGGGCGACAGGAGCGGAAACAGGTTCATGTCATTTGCCGGATTCGACAAGCTCATGTTCCAGACACTTCATGTCGACAAATGGAAGGACGTGCCCAACCGCTATCCTTCCGGGTCTACGATTACCATTGACGGGGAGACGACAAAGTTCTTCGTCAACGGCATGCAGAAGCAGGAGGACGAGGTAAGAGGCACGAAATACTTCAAGGCACTGCCTGGAAAGACGACCGTCAAGGTGCATTCAAGCACGTGGGTGAAGTCGCTTCCTGAGGTGACCGCAAGGATAAGAGAGGAGTGGATCTAGCATGGAGAACGTAAGAATCATGGTGATGGATGCCAACGGGAAAATGTGCGCGTTCCTTGACAACTCGGCGCCAGGAGCAATGCACTACTGGAATGACAGGCTCCATACCTATCTCAGGGGCTCAGCCTATACGTTCGAGTTCAGGACGTTCACGTCACATGAGGATTCCTCATTCCTTGCAGTTGGCAACAGCCTCTCGTTCATGTACAGGGACAGGGGCTACTACCTCAGCATCATGACGGCCGAGAGAAGCGAGGACTATACCGACGTCACGGCATACGGCCTATCCCTCGAGCTGACGAACGAGGAGACAGGGGCATACAAGGCATCATCAGCCATGTCGTTTGAGCAGTACATTGATGCGTTCAACTTCGAGAAGCCGTTCAGGATAGGAATCAACGAGGTAAGCGACAGGAGAATCACGCACGAGTGGGAAGGAAGCGACACGATACTTTCAAGGCTCTTCTCGCTCGCTGACGTATTCGGAGCAGAGATCGAGTTCACGACCGAGCTCAATGACGACTACTCGCTGAAGCAGATGACCATGAACGTGTACCGCGAGCATGGCGACGACTGCCAGGGAATAGGAAGCGACATGAGAAAGGGAACCCCTCTGCGCTATGGCAGGCAGGTAAGCGGGATAACCAGGAAGAGTGACATCACCGAGCTCTATACAGCCATCCGTCCTACGGGAACCGACGGCCTCACGCTTGCCGGAATAGACAGGAAGGAGTACGACTCATCGGGAAGCCTTGAGTACACTTCTCCTTCAGGGACAATAGAGATCCTTGCGCCGCAGGCCAGGGACAGGTTCCCGAGCACGCTGATGGCTGACGTAAACGGCAGGTACATCTGCAAGGTATGGAGCTACGAAACATCTAACGTCAACGTGCTCTATGGCCAGGCCCTTGCCCAGCTTAAGAAGCTGTCGGTACCAGAGGTGTCATACACCGTAGAGGGATTCACTGACGGTGATATTGGCGATACATACACCATCGAGGATGACGAGTACAGTCCAGTGCTTTACCTCGAGGCACGCATAACGGAGCAGGAGATATCCTTCACTGACGAGTCGCAGTCAAGGACGACGTTTGACAACTTCAGGGAGGTCAAGTCGGAGGTCAGCAGTGCACTTATCAGCGAGATGAAGAAGCTCATCAGCGAGAAGCGTATGTACGATGCATCCATCTCCGCTGACAAGGGAATACTCTTCAGAAGCAGGAGCGAAAAGAGCCTACTTAAGGCAGTCATCAAGAATGGCGGTGCTGATGTTACGTCAAGGCTTTCGATTACATGGTACAGGGACGGCACCAAGGTCGGAGAAGGCAAATCCATTACCGTAAGCGCCTCCGACTTCGACGGTAAGGCCGTCTACGGGTACAAGGCGCTAGCATCAAATGGGACGCTGAAGGGAACTTGCGAAGTCACCTGCATGTTCCTCGAGAACGGCGCAGCTGGCGAGAATGCCTATCTCCACATCATGTATGCTGATGATGATAAGGGCACGGGCATGACATCAAACCCGGGCGGAAAGAAGTACATGGGCCAGTACTCGGACAGCAGCATGTACAATTCCCAGGATGCCTCCAAGTACAGGTGGTCGCTCATCCAGGGCCCCCAGGGCAACAAGGGCGACACAGGACCTCAGGGCCCACAGGGTCCAAAAGGGGAGAAAGGCGACACAGGAGCCAGGGGGCTTCAGGGACTCCATGGCGAGAAGGGAGAACAGGGCATTGCCGGGCCAAAGGGAGATCCGGGAAGCGATGGCAGGACATCCTACTTCCACATAAAGTACTCGATAGTCGCCAACCCTTCAACGGCATCTGACATGAGTGAAACTCCTGAGGCCTATATTGGCACGTACGTTGACTTCACGGAGGCTGACTCCACAGATCCGAAGAAGTACACATGGACGCAGTTCAGGGGTTCCCAGGGGCCTAAGGGCGACAAGGGGATTGCCGGAACCAACGGCACAAACGGAAAGACCTCATACCTTCATATCGCCTATGCAATGAGCGCTGACGGAAAGACTGGCTTCTCGGTAAGCGACAGCGCAGGAAAGACATACATAGGACAGTATACGGACTTCAGCGAAGCTGATTCGACTGACTGCACGAAGTACTCCTGGACGCTCATCAAGGGCGACAAGGGCGATACAGGACCAAGAGGAGCAACTGGTCCAACAGGTGCCAATGGTGCAGATGGTGTATCACCAACCGTATCAGTATCCAAGAGCAATGGCATGACGACAATATCCATTACCGACAAGAACGGTACGCATGTCCAGACCGTTAAGGATGGCACAAATGGGACTCCTGGTGCAAATGGTGCTGATGGAAGGACGCCTTACTTCCATGTGAAGTACTCCAACGACGGAGGAAAGACATTCACGGCCACCAGCGGTGAAACAGCCGGAACCTATATCGGAATATGTACGGATTACAACTCGGCAGACCCTACAACTGTTAGTTCCTACACTTGGGCTAAAATTAAGGGTGAGCAAGGCGTTCAAGGAAACACCGGTCCACAAGGTCCTCAAGGGATAAAAGGTGATACTGGCCCTCAGGGACCACAAGGGCCTAAGGGAGACACTGGCCCGAAGGGCGATGACGGATGCATAATCAGCGAGACATCCCCAGCCGACAAGACGAGGCTGTGGTATGACACAAACTCGTCATTACTGAAGAAGTATGATGACTCTTCAAAGGAATGGATGGTCGTCAACGACGCATCTGATGACATCAACAGTTCAGCGCAGGCCATTACAGCCGCCTATACATCATCCATAGAGAAAGTCAAGAACAGCATCACAAGCTCAGTAGACGTTGCCGTAAGCAGGATAGACAGCAACGAGAAGACGATTGATACGCTGTCATCGCAGATTCAGCAGAACGCAGGCGCAATCACAGCGACCACGAACACCGTGAAAAGCGTGACCGACTCGCTCTCAGGATACACGACGAAGGTCGAAATAAGAGAGTGGGCGAGATTCTCAAACGGCGTGCTGGAGCTAGGCAAGTCAAGCAGCAACTTCAACACGAAGCTTTCAAACACTGAGCTAGGGTTCTACGAGATTGGCAAGAGGATTGCCTTCATATCAAACCAGGAGCTGAACATCACTAAGGCGAGAATACTCGACAAGATGTACATTGGGGACTACCTGGTGGATGACGATGACGACTATGGATTCATAATCATGTAAGGAAAGCGAGGAAAAAGAATGGCAACATACGGAACAAGCAACAAATACATAAATTATTCCGTCAACTCGCAGGAGATATCAACGAACAAAGCCAGCAACACATCCGTCGTGAGGGTGTGGATAGACGTATGGAGAACCAACTCTGGATACACGACATATGGTACTGGAACGGCATATGCGAGAATCAACGGCACTGTTTATAGTGCTGGCATATCGACATCACAGAAGATAACATCAACTGCCATAAGGCTCCTCACGAAGGACGTGACGGTAGCGCATGATGCAAACGGGTCAAAGAGCATATCGATAACAGGATGGATATCGCACCAGAGATTCAGCTCAAGCGAGCAGGGGTATACGCACACGCTTACGACGATCCCAAGACAGGCCAACATAACAGGAGCATGGGACATGAGCGATACGGACAACCCTAAGATCACCTTCTCCAATCCTGGCGGGTTCAGCCTGTCGGTGTGGATAGAGCCGAATCCTAACGGCGAGCATTACGCCGTAAGAAACAACATTCCAAACACCGGGACGTACCAGTGGACGCTCACAGACGGCGAACGAAGCCAGCTGAGGAACGCCTGCAAGGGAAAGACATGCACTGTAAGGTTCGGGCTGTACTCGAACGGAACGCAGTGGGCTAGCTATGTTGACAAGAAGTTCACCATGACCGAGTCCTCAGTCAGGCCTACAGGCGTGTCAGTTGTGGCAGCGACAGTAAACGACTTCTCGGGGTTGTGCCTGAAGGGCAGGTCATCGGTCAAGTTCACGGTATCTGCAAGCGCACAGTACGGTGCGACAATCTCATCTTACTATGTGACAGGAAACGAATTCTCTTATTCAGGAACGTCATCGTCATGCACGACCGACGTCATGAATGCGGCTGGAACGTTCAAGTATACTGCAACGGTAACGGACTCTAGGGGGTTCTCGTCATCCTCTACGGTATCGGTGACCGTCACGGACTATGCGCCTCCTATTCTCTCGATAAGCCCATACAGGTCGGATGCAGACGGAACGAAAAACATCATCAAGGGGACGAGCATCACAACCGTTCCTTCGATATCCATCTCGACGCTGGGAGGAAAGAATGCCATATCCTCGGGAAGCATATCGATAGCAGGAACAGTGAAGTCATCATCAATCTCTAATGGTGGCAGGTACATATACTCGGGATATGGCATAGGCTCGTCATATGCAGTAACTGCCACCGTGAAGGACAAGGTTGGCAATACATCGTCAGTTACGGTAACGGTTCCAATGGCGAACATGCCATTCAACATACCAAAGGCAAAGGATGCAGTAGGACTCGGCACGATAGCGAAGTACCATGGCTATATCAACATAGGATACGGATTCATAGATGCCAGCAATGGCACGAAGCTCTACATGGTAGGCAAGATGAACACGTACGACGGATAGAAGGAGGACATATACATTGGCATGGATTAACTTTTTTGGCGACAAGGTAAGGATAAAGGACATCTTCCTGAGAAACGGCAGGTGCCTTGCGGACGTCTTCTACCCTGTCGGATCAATATACATCTCAGCCGCATCGACAAGCCCTGCCGACATGTTCGGAGGAACGTGGAAGAAGATTAACGGAAGATACCTCCTTGC
>OCTX011981324.1_pt1 | contig 13574 bp, 14 predicted proteins | sample 1539691 | NCBI WGS metagenome assembly OCTX01 (sample SAMN02144231, study PRJEB22623) | gut metagenome | biome: sheep rumen | host: Ovis aries | place: New Zealand
GCCATCTCCCTGAAGATGCTCTCCCCTATCCTACCGGCCACATGCTCCAGCAGGTTGGAGGGTTGCATCATCTCGCGCTTGACCAGCTCGTAGAGCTCAGCATAGTTCAGGGTATCATCCACAGCGTCGCTCGCCATCGCCGCCGTGATGTCGTAGCCCACGCGTACCGTCACCACGAAGTCGCCCCCCGTGATGCGTTCCTGCGCCATCACCCCATGTCGGGCATGAAACCGCAAGTTGCGCAATGTGATATATGAACTTTTAACCGTCAATTGCCAATTATGAATTATACATTATGCATTAAGAATTATGCATTATGAATTATGAATTATGCATTATCCACACCGGCTGGCGCCACAGTTCTTGCAGATGAGGCATCCCTCCTGATAGACCAGTGTCTCATGGCCGCACACCGGACACTTCTGTCCCTTGGCCTCAGTGCCGTCGGTAACATATTTCTTGAGGGCGCGCTCCACACCGTTCTTCCAGGTGTTGATACTCTCGCTCTTCAGCTGCAGCGAGCTCACCAACTTGATGACGTGGGCGATAGGCATGCGATAGCGCAGCACACCCGAAATCAGCTTGGCATAGTTCCAGTACTCAGGATTGAATTTCTCGCTCAGTCCCTCGACGGTTGTCTTATAGCCGCGCTTGTTCTCAAACTGGAAGTCGTAGCGCTTGGTGCCATCAGGATTCACTTGCTTGATGATCTTACCTTTCGTCACCGACTTAGGCAGCAAGATGCCTTCCTCGTCGTCCTGCAAACCGGTGAATATCTCGTAGGGATAACCATGCAGCAGACCCACAAAGGCCACCCATTTCTCCTTATTATTCTGGAAACGCACCACATCGCACTCCAGCACCTGCGGGCGAACCTCGGTCACCTCAGGCTGCTTGCACGGTGGGTTGTCAACAGAGGTAGACATCTCATTGCCCTCGTTGTTTTCCTTCTTCTTGTCTTTCTTCGACACACTGATCATCACTCCCGAGCGGCTGCCGTCGCGATAGATGGTGCAGCCCTTACAGCCCGAGCGCCATGCCTCCACATAGAGGCGGTTCACCAGACTCTCGTCGACATCGTTCGGCAGGTTGACGGTCACGCTGATCGAGTGGTCCACCCACTTCTGGATGGCTCCCTGCATCTTCACCTTCATCAGCCAGTCCACATCGTTGGCCGTAGCCTTATAATAAGGTGACTGTGCCACCAGCTCGTCAATCTCCTCCTGGGTGTAGCGCTTCTCGGTATCCAGACCGTTGACGCGCATCCACTGGATGAACTTCGGGTGGTAGACAATATACTCCTCGAACGAGTCGCCCACCTCATCCACAAAGTCCACATGCACGTCGGCATCGCCGGGGTTCACCTTGCGGCGGCGCTTATATACAGGCATAAACACCGGCTCAATGCCACTGGTGGTCTGCGTCATCAGCGACGTGGTGCCGGTGGGTGCAATGGTCAGACAGGCAATGTTGCGTCGTCCGTACTTCACCATGTCGGCATAGAGTTTCTCGTCGGCATCCTTCAGCCTGAGTATAAACGGATTCTGCTCCTCACGCTTGGCATCGAATATCTCGAAGGCGCCACGCTCCTTGGCCATCGTCACCGACGAGCGGTAGGCTGCCAGTGCCAGCGTGCGATGCACGTTCACCGAGAAGTCGGTAGCCTCCTGTGTTCCGTAGCGCAGTCCCATGGCTGCTATCATGTCGCCCTCGGCCGTGATGCCCACGCCCGTGCGGCGGCCCATGCTGCTCTTCTTCTTGATTTTCTCCCACAGATGATACTCTGCGCCTTTCACCTCCTGGCTCTGCGGGTCGCCCTTCACCTTCTCCATGATCTGGTCGATCTTCTCAAGCTCCAGGTCCACAATGTCATCCATCAAGCGCTGGGCCATGGCCACATGCTTGCGGAACAGTTCGTAGTCGAAGTAAGCATCCTTCGTAAACGGGTTCACCACATACGAGTAGAGGTTGATGCTCAGCAGACGACACGAGTCGTAGGGACAGAGCGGAATCTCGCCGCAGGGATTGGTGCTCACCGTACGGAAGCCCAGGTCGGCATAGCAGTCGGGAATACTCTCACGCAGAATGGTGTCCCAGAACAGCACACCGGGCTCAGCACTCTTCCAAGCGTTGTGCACAATCTTCTCCCACAGTTTCTTGGCCGAGATCTCCTTCTGCACAAACACCTCTGCATCGCCGCTCTCGCCATCGATGGGGAACTGCTGCATATAGGGGCGGTCTTCTATGGCGGCACGCATGAACTCATCGTCAATCTTCACGCTCACGTTGGCACCTGTCACCTTGCCCTCTGTCATCTTGGCATCGATAAACGCCTCCGAGTCGGGATGCTTGATGCTCACGCTCAGCATCAGCGCACCACGGCGGCCATCCTGCGCCACCTCGCGCGTACTATTACTATAACGCTCCATGAACGGCACCAGGCCTGTCGAGGTCAGTGCCGAGTTGTTCACCGGCGATCCCTTCGGACGTATATGGCTCAAGTCATGGCCCACACCGCCGCGGCGCTTCATCAGCTGCACCTGCTCCTCGTCGATGCGCATGATGGCGCCATACGAGTCGGCATTGCCGTCGAGACCTATCACAAAGCAGTTCGACAGCGATGCCACCTGATGGTCGTTGCCAATGCCCGTCATCGGACTGCCCGCAGGCACCACATACCTGAAATGGTCGAGCAGATCGAAGATCGCCTGTGCTGGCAGCGGGTTGGGATATTTCTGCTCAATACGGGCAATCTCGTTGGCTATACGCCAGTGCATATCGGCGGGCGAACACTCATAAATGTTGCCGAAAGAATCTTTCATGGCATATTTGTTCACCCACACACGGGCGGCCAGCTCATCACCGCCAAAATACTGAAGCGACGCGGCATAAGCCTCATCGTAAGAATATGTTTTTTTCGATTCCATTTGTACGATTGTTTAATTTGCCTACAAAGTTACAACCTTTCTTTGACAAAATGAAATACTTCACGCATATTTTTTCCATAAAACTTTCCCAAAACGGAAAAGTTTACTAATTTTGCAAACCAAAAAGTATTCCAAAAATGAAAACCATTCATACACGCCGTACCATCCGGAAATACCAAAACCGGGAAGTTCCCAACGAGCTGCTCAACCAACTGTTAGCCAGCGCCATGCGCACACAGACCATGGGCAACCTGCAGCTCTACAGTGTCGTCGTCACCCGCTCGCAAGAGATGAAGCAGCGCCTGGCACCCGCCCATTTCAACCAGCCCATGGTGACCCAGGCTCCCGTCGTGCTGACGTTCTGTGCCGACTTCCGCCGTACCACCACATGGTGCGACAACCGGCACGCCGACCCCGGCTACGACAATTTCCTCTCGTTCATCAATGCCGCCACCGATGCGCTGCTCTACTGCCAGACCTTCTGTAACCTGGCCGAGGAAGCCGGTCTCGGACTCTGTTATCTGGGCACCACCGTCTACATGCCGCAGCTCATCATCGACACACTGCAGCTGCCACGCCTCGTCATGCCTGTGGCCACCATCACCCTCGGATGGCCCGACGAGCAGCCACCGCTCACCGACCGTCTGCCCCTGGCTGCCATCGTGCACGAGGAGACCTACCACGACTACACGCCAGCCGACATCGACGCCCTCTACACCGCCAAGGAGCAACTGCCCGAGAACCAAGAGTTTGTGCGTATCAACAACAAGGAGACTCTGGCGCAGGTATTCACCGATTGCCGCTATACCCGTAAGGACAACGAGGCGCTCTCAGCCACCCTGCTCGATGCCCTCCGGCATCAGGGCTTCCTCGACTGACCGTCCCTTTGAAAAGGAAAAGTCTGGCTCGCCCGTCTTTTCCTGCTCTTTATTCAGCAAACTCGGGCACATCTTCTATAAGTCCCCGCTGATAAAGATCTTTGCAAAATTTGTAGACGTCGGCTTTTGCCTTATCTTCGTCTACCTCATACTCTTCACACAAACGGTGGGCAATCTCGTCGAGGTTGTCCGCCGTATCAATATTCTCCCAGATAAATCCAGCTACACCACGCAACTGAATCATTCCATTCAGTTCCTTTGTTGCTGCTCCAACAGGCACCAGCAGACTCTCACCAGCAATTTCCCGGTAGATGTATAAATCATTTTTTTTCATATCGTATGTATTTCACTTTTTTCTAAACATGGTCATCACATTTCCACAAACCATCTGGAGAAAATTCCATATACACTCACCCGGAGCCACACGGTAAAACACCTTTGATTTTTTCCACACTTTCTTTGCAGTATGCCACTTGCTTCCCCAACGGCCTTCTGGATGCTCACCAAAACGCGTATCGGCCATATCGAAATTACCAGAAGCCCACATCTCGTCAAACAATGGCTGCGGGTCTTCCTTACAAGGGAAGGGCAGCTCTTCAAGTGGCACTTCCAGCATCTGATGAACCAACGAAGTCAGCATGTCTGCCCATCGGTATATCCCATATTTCCGGCACAATGCCTGCAGCTTGCCCTCGTCATATTCCAACGAGCGCATGCTGACTGCCAAATCGCAAATGTGCCGGAATCCCAGACCGCCGCCCTTGATGAAATGCTTCAATATATGGGTCATCTGCAACAACAAGTTAGCCTCTGCCAATGGCTCTTCATGGCTTTCATCGAAGACCTTCTGCTCCCATGCCATCAGCGAACGTTTCTTCATCGGATTCTGCAAGTCTATCAGACGGCTGTGATGTTCCACGGTAGTGCCACTCCAAGGGTAGAGTGCATCGCCGATGCCTCTCTGAACCTCAATTCCCGTCGACTCAATCAGCCTGTTGGCCTGCTCCATGCGTTCTTCATTGCCAAACCACAAGTCCAAGTCACCACAATAGCGGTGATGGGGCTGACGGTAATGACGCGCCACGGTCTGGCCTTTCACCAAGCAGAATCGATGGTGGTGCTCTGTCTCGAAGAAGTAACGTAGTTGCACCAGTTGTACTTGCTGTTTGCGGTTTTCGTGCGCTATCTCTTTCGTATTGTCGCCCCACATAGTAAGCAGCATCGGAGAGGGCTGTTCGTCTGTCGGCAGGAGACACATGCCATCATAAACGATACCATGAACGGTCTGATGCATAGCCATCTGCCACATGTCCCGCCACGCCTGGTCGTCGAGACGGACTGTTCGCTGCTCCATGCTCTTTCCCCATAGGCCCAGCCGCAACAGATAGATAAATTGTTCTTGTCGTTCGGTCACAGGTCGTATTCTCCTTTCGTCGTCTCAAGTATTTCCTTGCATCTCCTCACCAACTCGCGAGTACGCTGGCATAGATATTCCGGACAGCCGTCGGTGCTGCCAGTCTCTGTCAGACAAGCTGCCGTGCACGATGGACACAGACCAGCGAACGAACATTCGTCGCACTTTTTGCATCTTTTTATTCTCTTGGTACCTTCTGTGACAAAAGCCCAGCTTTCTTTGAATGGATGCTCCAGCAGACTGATTCTAGGTTCGGTAATCATGCCACAAGCCATCAGCTCGCCTTTCCAATTGATCCAGAATCCACTGCGGCCGGCACTACAGTTCGGTCCTTCTAGATGGGCCATCTCTTCGGCATCGTAATGCCCCGTCTTCCGCAAATAATTCACGGCTATCATGCGTGGAGTTACCCGTGGGTTACGCGCCAATATCTCATGAAAGCGAGCTTCTACCGACTCTGCCGGCGACAATCGGACAAAGCTTTCTACATCCATGCCTTCTTTACGCATGGGCGGAAACATATAGTCAACTGCGTCCATTTTCACGTGATGTGCATTCGCTATGTCGAACAACTGTTGTATCTGGTGGAAATTCTCGGGAACAATAGTAGCATTGAAACCATAACGAAGTCCTCTTTCCTCTATCAAGTTCACCGCACGCATGACCTGTGTGAACCCCTTGGGATTATTGCACAATCTCCCATATGTCTCGTCGTCTGCGCCATAGAGGGTAATGTTCAAACGGCGTATTGGCGTTGAGGCAATCAAATCAGCCATGTGCTTGTCCATCAGCGTAGCGTTGGTGTTCATGGTTATAATAAACCCCATCTGGGTCAGTTCGATGAACAAACGCTCAAAGTCTGGGTACATCAGCGGCTCGCCTCCCGTCAGCATCAAAAACAGTACGCCCGCGTGACGCATCTCCTCGGCTATGTGCAGCCATTCGTCGCACGAAAGCATACGACCTTGCGTCTCCATCTGCTTCCGAGATAGACGGATGTAGCACATTCGGCAGTTCATATTGCAGAGTGGCAGCAGTTCCATCGTACCACCAATGGGCAGCCGTTGCTTTCTGGCGCGTTCTTCCATGGCAGCTTCCACACTGCCTGCTATTTCAAACAAATCCATTGGCTTTTTACGAGTGATAAAGATATTTATGAAGCACGAGGGCAGCCTCGTCCTCCAAATTGCAATGCAGCACAACAACAGGTACACTCATCACCAAACTGGTCACCAAGTCGAGGGCAAGCGACGTGCGAGTTTTGCTCCAGGTGTTCACAGTACACTCACTGTACACCAAGCCTAGTTTCCTCGACACGCTCAGTTCCTCCACACGATTGCCGGGCGATTGGCGTACCACCACAATAGCTTGAATAGGATAACTGCGATTCTCGCATTCTGGCGCACTGCCGCTCATGGGGTAGCCGCAGGCATGCCACTTACCCTCGACACGCCGTAGCAGACTCAGGTCACCATTTACAATCTCCGAACCGAACATTCTCCGCCAGAGTGTTCCCTGTGTGGTCTTGCCCGTGCCACTGGGAGCAGTGAACAAGATGGCCCCGCCTTGGTATTGCGTATAGCAACTGTGCAGTATCAAGCCACCGGTCATCAACAGTTGAGCCTCCAAAGCCATCAACGGCCACAACGAATTGTTGGGATGCCCCCATGCCAGACACGGCGATTTGAACTGAATGTCAACACAATTGTCTCTCCAGTGGCTGACAGCATACAGCGGATGATCCTCCAAAAAGAAAGCACGAAATGAACGCACCTCCGCATCATCGTCCTGCCACACGCGGATGCCTTCCTCATCGCTTAGCGGCTTGCCATGAGGCTCTATGGGCTGTTCAGTGAAACGAATCCTTACCTGTACCTCACGTTCGAAAGGAATCTCTTTGCTGACAAGAAAACGCTCGTCATTCTCGCTCCATTGGTATGCAAGCGGCATGTCGACAACGAACCGCACTCCCCCCACCTGTATCTGTTGTATCACGCTCATGAAATGGAAATGGTCATAAATAAGTAAAAGAAAACTCTAAAAGGTATTTAGACTCTCTTGGTCTACTTTTTCCTGAAAGAGATTCTACAAAAAGGGACTCTCCATGCAGAAGAATCCCTTCTATCCTCTATCGCAGAACAATAGATGCTTTTCCGGTCTCAGTACCTCAACCCACCAGCTATCTCTTAGCCACGATTGTTGCTCCAACCATAGATGACCTCAGTAATAGCCGTATTATTATCAATGTGGGCAGCATGCCACCCCTGGCCATCAGCGTATGCACCACCAGAAAGAGTCCTGATGCAGTCTGCCAAGGCACCCTGCACAGTAGAGGATGGAATAGTTGATCCAGTCGGTGCTCCTTGCCAGGCAATATAGTTTCCAGCTGGGCAACCAGCTGCAGCATTGCCACCCCAATATCCAAACAGACCATATCCACCAGTACAATCGGAACTTACACAAGTAACATGTTGGCAAGCCTGATGCTCTCCTGTACTTGGATTTACGCTATGCGCTAAATCAGAGAAACAAATCTCTTCACCTTCAATAAAGCAATTCATTGTTACATCTGTAGGCCATGTAGTGATACGCGAGACTTCCTGCGTACCACACTGAGCAGCAAACTCTCTGTTCACAGCAAACTCCTCGACCTGCAGGGCAGGGCTTTCATACATTTTTCTTTCCATGATTAATCTCCTTATTTATGTTCAATTATACTATTTGTTGCATTTTAATGCGTGAAAACATAGACAGCCCTGCAAGGAGCTTGTCTATGAGTGGTTGGGATGCCCCTCTTTTGTCATGCTCCACGTATTGACAACTCCGTTGCCTCTGTGCTTATAGAGCAATCCGCCATAGGTACTCTCCCAATAGCAGTTCTCCAGCCGGTCGCCCACTTGATGCACATCCGTGATACCAGGAATGTTGACACTTGTGAGGTGGACCTCGGTCTTATCGCCACCCTCATGACCTACCATGGTCACGACACCGTTGTTGATGGTCACTTCTATCGTTGAATTGGCACATGGCTCACCATGGTCGTAACCGTCTTCTGTTGGCGTAACGCCCTGGCCATATCGGCAGGCCAGACTTGCGGTATAACTAAAACATGTGGCACAATACGATTGCGGCACAAATATCTCGACAACCATCACTGGTTTCGAATAAGTTTTCTTTTCCATGAAATCTTTTTAGTTCTATTATACTTTTTAAAATATGCGTTTGTGGTAACAATGCCCATTCTCCCACGGGGAGTAAACATCTACCACCTATTCGATGCAAAATTAAAGAAACTTTTTCAATTTTACAACCTTTTACTGGAATAAACGATTTTAAAGAAACATAATTTAACAAATCGGCATTTATCTCCATCAGCAGGAAAATCAGTAAAAACGTAATAAAAAGAGAAAAATATACCCACATTGCCCCATCAAGGAGGGTTCCATTGGTTTAACATATTTTAGAGAATTAGTCAGGCTTCCACGATGGATAAAATGCCTCCACTTCATTGAAAAGGACCCATATTTTTTCTCAATTTCCATACGGGATGAGATGTTTATCAGAAATATTTCTTATCTTTGCCAGCAGAAAGAAGTAAGAAATGTCATTTAGTATAATATGAACTTAGAGAATAAGAAGAGCTTTTTCATGGGTTTCCTTGTGTTGCTCGTACAGCTGGCAGGATATGCGCTCATCGCAAGACTATGTTGGGTATCGCTTGCCTCCATGCGCGAGTTGTTGCACCCGGAGATATGGCTGAAGGGACTTTCGGCCGTCATCTGGCTGTTGTTGGCCGCCCTGCCGGCCATCGTTGCTTGGAAGAAACGGTGGCAGTGGCGACGACTGGCGATAGGTATAGCCATACTGCCCGCAGTCGCGGTACTCCTGCTGCTGGCTGCCAGTATGGGCCTGAGCACATACAGAACCTACCAAGCACGGCAGATGCGCAAGCATTTGTTCGATGAACCAGCGAAGATTGAGCATATTGCCGGGGCACGACTGCCAGACTTTCGTATCTCTGCCTACGATGAGACGTTTTTCCCCGATGACTTGTTGCGGCGCCACTCTTGCCGGGTAAACGCAGAGTTCACCGACATGCCATCGGAAACTTTCTTTCAGCAGCTCGACAGCCTGTGCCTTGCCGACAGTCTTCATTGGCGAAAAGGTGATGGGGCTTATGCCTACGACAGCATCTACGGCCGCAACGAGTATTCCAAGTTGGTGCTAGCCATTGTACTGACGAAAGGAACGAAAGACCTGGAAATACGCTACGACGACTGCATTGACTTCACCATCAAAAATATATTCGAGGAGAAGCTATTAATGGAAGAAGAGCAAGTGAGAAGTGATAAGTGATTTGTTTGAATAGCCCTTCTGCTTGAAAGACAACTTACTTCGAGCCACCTCCGACTCCCCCGAGGGGAGAGACCCGCCTGCAAGAGGCGGCTCCAATAAAAAGAATGCCCGAGCTTCACAGTCAGGGCATTCTCCATCTTTTAACAAAAAAAGATTTAGTATAATTGAACTATAAATAATGATTCTACATCTCTACTGTACAAGAAGGGAAACATTCATTTCACCTTCCGACATAAATTCCATACCGGCATTATGAGGGATTATGAGGTGTGAATTCTGAAGAATTCAGTGTCCTAGTAGCATGAATACTACCATCTCCCCTCCATAGGCGAACAGGAATTATCTCCCCGTCTCTATCCCCTTTTACTTGTAAAAAGCCATACGGGAAAATGTCTTCAACGCTTGTACCCTTTGGAACAGTTACTGTATGTGTTTTATTGCAGGAATGATAATATTTTCCAGATGTAAGCCAAGTATCTCTATAGCCTTGATCACTATAGCCCCATGTCCAATCTACTGATAAAGGACTCCTACCCCATCTTCCAGTCAATTGGTCGTCCCTAGGATTGTCATCAAGCCATACATTATAATGCGTATTACCAAATCCGCCATCACACATGAAGTAATAGGTCACCTCAGTAGCACCATCGCCACAAGGGGCACAATACTCCTGCGGTACGAACGTCTCGATCATCATGATCGGTTTAGAATAAACTTTCTTTTCCATAATTTTTCTATTTTTATTATTAATTTTCTTCTCTTTAAAGCTAAGCAAAATGGTATAATCAGGGGACGCCTTGCACCAGAAAGCACAAGGTTACAGGCACGACGAAATGACACGCGAAGTGCTTTCGACAAACAGAGGCATTTGAACAATAGGATATAGCGGTAAGGACACATCAGTCTTCATCCGCGGTTTCTTTTCATTCTTTTCCATCCTAATTTTTTATAGTTTTCAATTATATACATCATGCAGCTTTCATCCGAATGGGTCTAATGGTAAATAAAGACTCTCTATCGGTTCAGATGCAAATTTAAAAAATCTTTTCCACCCCGCCATGCTTTTCTAAAAGAAAAACATAGTTGATTACACTCTTTAACAAATCTACAACCACAAAAGAGAATAAATAACAATTTTTAAGAATCCACCGCACGAATACACATACGAAATTAGAACAGCCGTTTTCCAACAGCCATTCCAAATGTAATTAGCGGTTCATTTTAGCGGTAATGAAAGTTCAATTATACTAAACCTTTTTTGTATATTCTGTGTGCAAAGATAGTAATTATTTTTTAATATTCCTACTTTTTTCTTAAAAAAAATAACAAAATGACGCAAAAAGTGAACAAAAAAAAATGTCCGAACTTCTCAGTCAGGGCATTTCTTTATCTTTATGCAAAAAAACTCAGTATATATTGAACTATAAATTTCACATATTTAGGAGTGATTGGGATGACCCGGTTTGGTAAGCTCCCACACTCTGACTAATCCCGGTCCATAGTGATTGAAGACCAGATGCTGGCCATTTTAATCAATCTCACTGCGCCATGTGCCGCCCTCGAAACGAGAATCCTGGCGCAAGTCCAAAATATTCGGGATATTGATGTCGGTCACCTCAATGAGGCGGCCCTGGTGTGCCTGATCGGGATTGTAACTCTCACGGCCCCAATAAGTGACTTGTCCGTTATCGATATCCACTGTAACATACGAAGTGCCACAAGAGGCAATCTGATGGGGCAAGCCTTCTGAGTCGTATCCCGTGCCACCGCTGTTGTTGGCGATACTGCAATAGAGTTCTACTTCGTAGTGGAAGCAGTTGGTAATGTATTCCTGAGGTGTAAACACCTCCACCAGCATGACTGGTTTTGAATAAACACGTTTTTCCATAATAAAAAACATTTTATTGTTACTAATAATCTTCAATCTATATTCATTCCTTTTAAAAACTATGCGGCAATTACCCCCTCCGCCAGCTCACATACAGCGAAAACACTTTAGTGGATGCGCACGATGGTGTCACGGACATTGTCCTGATGAAAGACAGATCTGCCGGAAAGGCACGAAAAGTGCATCATCTGACTCCCATGTCATGGTAGAGGGATTGTTGCGGAGCGAAAACGTCAGTCTTCATCCACGGCATTGATTCTTTTTTCATTCCGTTTGCTTATAGTTTTTTAATTATACACTTGTCTAGTTTCCATCCAATTATACTTATCTCTTGTCCTGAGACATACAAAAGTCCAGTTTCCGTTTAGAAAACTAGAGAAAAAATAATTTTTCAATCTACTATATATTTATGCATAAAAACCATGGTTTGTTACATTATTTTACAGAAATAGGATGAAAATGGGAGCCAAATGACTATCAAAGGTTTATCGATGGAAGGCGCTCATAGTTGTATCTCAATAGTGTTTCAGGCTACAAAAACACTCTGTTTCAGGCATGAAAACAAAGTATTTTGTGTCTGAAACTAATTGCACTTGTGAAACTACCTGAACTGATTGTCTTCATTCAAACTGCAGAATGTATAATTTTTTTAACAAGACAACAAAGACGGACACTTGTAAGTTAAAAAAAGCTAATAAAGTTGGCATTTCCAAGGGAGAAAGCAATATATTTCAAAAAAACGGAGTACTTTTGCACGAGTTTTAGACATAGAGTACTTACCAACGATTATGGAAAACTCACACGATGGAGTAGACTTAACCGCTAGATACAGACTCTAGATCAGGTAGGCATGACATGCTCTGCCACTAGATTATGTGTATAATGAAACGAAACAAGGTAAACGCTATTCTGCTTTTAGTCATCCAACTTGGCGGCTATTTGCTCATGCTGCTCGTGAAGTGGTGCCACCTGGCTCCATTTTCCGAATTGTTGCATGTCTCCCCATGGTGGGATTTTACAACGACAAGCATCTGGGCGGTAATGGTTGCCTTACCGGCATTCTATGCTTATTCTAGACAACTTCGCAGCCGTTGGCTGATGGTTGGCATAGCCTTCCTGCCCGTAGCGATAGTTCTTCTGCTAGCATTAGCAGGCACCTGCTTGCATGCCTATCATGCCTATAACATCAAACAAACCCGCAAACAGTTGTTCAATACGCCCGAGAAGATTGAGCAGCTGGCAGGTGTTCGCTTACCCGCATTTCACGTAACGAACTATAGCGAAGAGGATCTGCACGATGCATTTCTGAGGAAGCATGTCTGCCGTTTAGATGCTTCGTTTGACGAGACACCCTCCGACGCTTTCTATCAACATCTCGACAGTCTATGCAGGGCAGACAGTCTGCATTGGCGGGAGAGTGGCGGCGCCTATGCCTATGACAGCATCTTCGGCCGGAAGCTGATATCCAAGTTAGTGCTCTCCCTCGTGCTCATGAAGGGCGAGAAAGACTTTGAGATACATTATGATGATTGTGTAAATTTCAAAATAAATAACCATTTTAAAAAGTAAATAATTATGCCTAGACGTAAAGGACCAACAGTTGGCCAGGGAGTTGTATACAGCTATATCGAGCCTGGATGTTACAATGCATTAATGAACGTGCTCAACGACCCGAACAATGAATGGTACGAACTACTTCAAAAGGATAGCGGCATGAGCATTGCTGAAATCCGAAGCGCACTTGGAGAACTGCAATACGACTCAACCTACGATGTCTACTATGACCCCAACAGCGTGGATTCCAAATGGGATCTTATGGGTGACTATGGAGAATTGGCCATGGTGCTTGAAGAATTCGGCGGTGAGAACGGAGTAGATTGCGGTTTGGGCGCTATTACTATCATCAACTCGCACCAAGGTGTCGATGGTATGTAGAATAAGCGACTCACATCCCTTCCATCTGATTGAATGTCTCATCAATATCCATACCTATACCACGCCCATTTAGCAGGTGGAATAGGCATAGACTTTGCGTTCGAGTTTGAGGACACTTGTCGTTATCTGGAAGCATATCTGACAAAGGACACTGTGTTACCGAACAAGAATTGCAT
>OCTX012224588.1_pt1 | contig 13574 bp, 15 predicted proteins | sample 1539691 | NCBI WGS metagenome assembly OCTX01 (sample SAMN02144231, study PRJEB22623) | gut metagenome | biome: sheep rumen | host: Ovis aries | place: New Zealand
TCTTGATAAGGTTTATTGCCAACAAGTTACATCGCTGTTGGTTTCGTCTAATAACTCTACACTCTCAACTCTACATTCTACACTAAAAAATATGGCTCATCCGACAAATGCGTAGTTTTTGTCGGATGAGCCTTAAATATTCCTTTTCATCACGAAATCAAAGTTTGGTTAAACCATAAAACACACGAAATCAAAGTTATTCAACCTCTCCATTCTACACGAAATCAAGGACAAAGATACAAGAAAGAATTGAATCTGCCAAACTTTTTTAGGGAGTTATTTCGTGAACGACAATGCCTAATATGACTCCTCCCACGACCAGATGCAGCCCTGTATCCGCTCGTTACCCCACACAGGCCATTCCTCCACGGGCCATTCCTCCATCTTGCAGGTAGAGGGGATATGCAAGTCCTCGAAAACACAATGATTGAAAGCCAGACGATCAATCTGCTCTACACCCTCCGGAATCCAATACTCCTTCACCTTGGGCGCAGCCTTTAGGAGTCGCTTGCGGTCTTTGCTGTACACGAATCCATATTCATCTACATACCCCTCCGCAATCTCCTTCTCCAATTGTTCACTTCTCGTGCTGTCATACGACCAGTTCCACAAATGCACCTTGAACTGATGGTCGCATTGCTTCAAGGCATTGTCTATTTCAAAGTCATCCACCATATAAGGCACATCCAGTTCCTCCAACTCCGTGCAGTCCTTGAAAGCATTGACAGCAATCCGATAGACATCTTCTGGAATCCTGTATCTCTTCACTTTAGGCGCCTTCACCAGCATCCTGCCATTCTCAATCAGAGCAAACACTGCCCCGTCTTCATCTGTCACAGCGTCATCATAAAAAAGCCGAACGTCTCACGCATATATTATCTCCTTTCCAATATACTCCACCCGCTCCATCAGGTTCGCAAACGCCCCGTCCCCTGCTTCCTGCAAAACACCTTCAGCGCGTCCGTCATTCAGTCCGTCCCAAACGGGCATACAAATAGAGGAGATAGCCAATCAGGAACAATACACCAATGCCTAATATGGTACCGACAAGCCTGCCGAGTTAGAACTCAAAACGCCTAACTCCAAGAGCAAAAATACTGCTTATGCATATTCTCACCGAAAAAAGAAAATCGTCCAAAATCCCATTAAGCACTGAGGTTCCAGACGATTTTACACTTTCACTTCTGTTCTAAGTGAATATCTATTGCTTATTTATGTTTTTAAATGCCAAGTTACCTTTAAGGGTGACATAGACTATCCTATTAGTGTTGATACCACTCGTTACAGAATACTTGTAGTCGTTGAAGTTAATGGTGATATACTTTCCATCGTTCTTTGTGACCTTCGCACTGCCAGATATATGTTCACCATACCAACCAGAGCCACCAATAACACGTTCCATATCGGTTGCATCTGCCCCAAAGTCACTGTAGCCAACAGAGAAATAAGAGGGGGCTAAATCTTCACCATACTTTTGACGTGGGAATATGATAAAGAAGTCGCCTTTAGTGCCTATTCCCATACCAAAATAACTACCTCTTGGACTATCACCTCTTTTCAAATTTCCAAACACAGCACCCAATGACTGAATGGCAATGTCACTGTCATGGGTAAACACTTGTTCACCTCCATCATCATATATAATGGTAAAGGTGGAACTTGTGGAACTGCCGCCACCATCACCACCAATTTCATCATCATCACTACCACCGCAAGCGGTTAAACTTAACGCAGCAACCATCATTGCAAGCATCACAATCGTTGAATACAGTTTTTTCATAATGCTGTTGTTTAAAATTAAATACTTCTAATATCTACCATATTGAATATTGAAATTCCAATTCCACGTCACCTTCAATAGCCTTAAAAGTAACTTTACTTTGTTTTTCTACACCTTCTTTTGTCATTGTAATGGTTTTGTCTCTTAACTCCCATGAGAATGTATAATAAAACGTTTGATACCCCCTACCAGTCATCGTATAATAAGCGCATTCTCCTGTTCCATCGTCTTTGAAACGAAGTAATCTGCAATAATCTTCACTTCTCCATTTCCTTGCTTCATCTGACAAATCTACATTCTTGCCGACTTCCAGATAACTCGCACGATTTGATTCTGAATCATAACCCACTATCCACGCCCCATTGCATAACTTATATTTATAATCGGCATCATCAAGTGTTCCAAATTTTTTCATAACAAGTTCTGCATTAGAGTATTTCGGAACTTGTACTTTGATTTCTGTTTGTTTGTAGGACAAAATCTTGATATACTTTTCTAAATCAGTCATAGATTCAATTGTTCCATAACCCAGATTGGAACTCCAAAAATTATAAATACCATCATAATCTATTAAAAATGAAACATTTGCTAATAAGGATTCGTCAAATGACTCAGGAATGTATGAGCAAGATACGGTTGTCCAATTACCTTTCAAATCCTTGAGTGTTGTAGAGCTAGAGCCACCACCATCTTCTTCATCATCACCACCGCAAGCGGTTAAACTCAATGCTGCAACCATCATTGCAAGCATCATAATCGTTGGAAACAGTTTCTTCATAATGCTATTATTTTAAGTATTTATCAATTGTTGAATCAGGTACTTTTGTAAGGTTTGCTGTTATGCCCCACATTTCAAGAGTTATGGAAGATTCGGTGTGATTAAGAATCTTATAGGTGTATGTACCCAAAATATCACCCTCAGTTTCTTTCATTACAAGCTCTGTATCTGTTGCACTCCAATTGCCTTTGGTAATATAGAGGCCATCATCAAACTGCACATTGATATAAGTTCCATCTGATTTGAATTGGAGATATTCTGCTTCTCCATCACCAGTGTAACCACCCCATCCTTGGGCAGAAGTCACCGACCATGTACCGATTAAGAAAGACGTGTTTTCATTCCCACTATCTTCATTAGTGAATAGAACGGACTTGACACTGCTTAAATCGTACTTGACCGTTGTACCATCATTTAAGGTAATTATCATCGTTTGAGACCATCCTATTGACGCAAATAGGGTAATCACGAAAGCCAACACAAATCTTTTCATATCTAAATCTACTTGATTAATATCTTCTTTCCGTTTATTACATAGATGCCACGCTCCAAGGATATTGCCTCTTTTTTATCCTTCAATGTTGCTATCTTCTTGCCGTCCAAGGTGAATACATTGACGGGGGTGTTATCCTCGTTGTTTCGGATAACGACCTTTTCAATAGCTGTATCTGAGCCACCAATAGGTATTACTTTACAAGGAAGAGTGAGTGCAACAGATATTGAACTTGTACTGAGCATAAGCACCCCATTCTCGTTTGTTATCTTGGGCAGCTCACTAAGTTCGATGGTCATGGAAGTGCTGCCATATTCCACTCTTATTGCTACACCTTCTGCTTTCATCTGTAAAGGCAGAAACAACAACGCAAGCATCATAATTGCTGAATACAGTTTCTTCATAATATAACCGAATAACTTTTTAAATTTGATATGCAAAATCACATAATTTTCATCACTTTGTCAAATCTTTGAATTTAAATGGTGCTAATCTGCTAGAGACTAGCACCACTGACATGGGAAACGTATATTACGTTAGTAATTTCAACTTTCTATTCTTTGACCATGTTTTCTCCATCTGCTGTTTGTAGGCCACTTGAACCTAATCTAAATCTCGGAGTTCCCTTAATGCTTGTATCGCCAATATCTGTAAAATACACGTAGCCATCTTGGAATACACACTGTCTAAAACTCATGGAAGCGTTAACTGACCCATCAGGAAGATACGTTATCCATTCTGCGGTTAAGTCATTATGAATGATTGCTGTATATACTTTTACTCTTTGGCCTTGGGAAACGATGTAGTTAGACCACTTCCCTATGTACTTTGAATATTCGCTATCAACACTTCCATATTCAACATCTTCGTTGGCTTCATACGTTTGTACATTCTCGACCCCTAATTCTGTGATTTTGTCTATAAGCCAATCTCCTTTTTCACTATTGAGCAGAACTTCAAAACGACCTTCATATAACTCACTTGACAGTTTTACTATTGCTTTTGCTTTGCTATTATCTGTCATTTCCATTTTGTCAACAGTAAAGGTTTCAGGGTCAGAATCTGAGAATTGCCACCAAAGTCTAGGTCGTTCTTGGTGTTCTCTGTCAGCTTTCTCACACGCTCTGTTATAATAGGTCTTAAACTCTTCCGTGAACAGTTTATTTGCCTTTTTCAAAACCAAGTCTGCATCCATATCTCCTATCAATTGAGTAAGTATAGATTCAAGTTTCTCTTTTGAAATTGGAGTGACTTCATTTGTGACAACACTGTCTGCCGCAATAGAATCTATTGCTGTAGAATCTTCATTGTTTACACCAGAATCCTTAGAACTGAAATATCCGATTATTGCCAATAGCAGTACAGCACCAATAATATAAGGCAGATACTTCTTGAATCTGCTCTTAGATTGTTCTTCCTCATAGGTAATCGGTTCGCTACTTGGAGCCTCATTTAAGCTCTTCCCACAATTCTGACAAAAAGCATCACCCTCACCAACGCTTGCTCCACAATGGGGGCAAACATTGCCTTGAGTTATCTCTTTTCCGCACTCGCTACAGAAACGGCTATCGTCCGCTATCTGTGCGCCACAATTAGGACATCTTCTCATAAAACTATCTGTTATATATAATTCCCATTTAATGTAAGAAATCTTATCTGTGATAATCTTTTATACCTAATTATAGTAATCGTCTCCAGTTCTTTGAAGTGTCTGATTCTTGATTCTCTCTGCGGCACTATAGAACTCGCTCTTTTCTTGTTGCTTCCTATCTGCTTCATTTGTCTCACCCAAACTATTTAGTTTTCCAATACATCTGTCAAAGACTGTATTGGCTTTGCTTTGCCATTCGCCAACACCTCTAATCAACGTCATTCTCATTCTTTCGTGCTTAAATTCATCCGCATCACCACGGGAAATCAATTGAACATAAGTATTACAAAGGCTTTCTATCTCGGATTGAATAGAACGAATCTGAGATTCACACTCACTCAAGGCATTCGACACTTCAGCCTGATTGTTGGAAGCATTGTCGTTTGAATAATCGCTTGAAGAATCAAAGCTGCCAGTTGTATTCTCTTCCTCAATTTGTATCTGGGCACTATTATCCTCTGCTCGTCTTTCCTCTTCCGCATCATTTTTTATATTGTTGTTGGAACTCAAATCAATTAGAGACAATGCTTCTTCACTCATATATGGCTGCATTGTATTATAAGGAATGGTAAACTCTACTTCTCCCATAGCACCTGCTCCAATCTCATATTTTTGATAAATGAAACAAATACCATCTTTAGAAAGATAAGGTGCTTTCTTGGGATATGGGTGTTCTTTCAATAATGATTCATCTAACAAATCAGCACCCCCACTCTTCATCATGTGACTCTTAACATGGGATATTAAGAAATCTTTAAACGCCTTTTCGCTTGGGTCTTTTATCACTTGAATAATGCTGCCATCTGATTTGTTGAAAGTCGTACCGTAGGACAAGCCAATGCCTACCCCACCAGCACTGCCTCCCATATCCAATCTGTAGGAGATATACTTTTCTGTTTCAGCAACCTTCTTTACATTGAAGAAGACCTCGCCAACACCTTCTTTTTGGAACTCCTTAATTTTTGCTTCACCATAGAAGTCAACAACCGCTTGACCATCATATTTGTCACCCTCATAAGTGGGGTTCTGTGACGTTTCCTCAAAAGTAAAGTCTTCCTTTAGGGCTTTCAATAAATAGTCAATCACATTGTCTTTCAACTTGGAACTTCCTTTTTGTGGATAGTCAATGTTGATTTCTGCTGACACATCGAAGTTGTCGCTTGGAGCCGTTTTCTTGAATGAAATTAACATTGTATCAAACGGCCCATTGGATTTCGTACTATTAAAGAACCACCATCCACCACCTAAGGCAACCAAAGCCAACATAACAATTGCTGCTATTAGAAAACCTTTCTGTGAGGATTTCTTCTGATTCATATTGGTATCTAGGTTGGTTCCAGAATCGCTTGGAGTTCCACACTTGGGGCAGAACTTAGCCCCTTCTCTTAATTTGTTTCCGCAATTACTACAAAAAGCCATAACTTAAGAATTACTTTGACGTTATTAGATTCGATTTCAATCTGAGTGCAAAGATACAAAATTATTTCAAAACAGTTTTGTGAAGTGCTTTTTTCTACTATTCATCCCATACATTTTGCACATTTGCAGTTTATTGGGCTGATACATTTCAATACCACCCATGAACATGATAAACAACCCTTGGACGTCTCTTTGCATATTCCACGGCTACGTCACGGACAGCCTTAATCGTGGCGATATTGGTGTCTCTTTGAGCTTTGATACGCATTTTTGTTTCTGTGCTACGATTGTTTTCCCTAGCCATCTCCATTTTTCGTTCATGAGACAGTTGGCGTTGGCGTGCTGCCCACTCTCTGTTGTTAAGCTGTTCCATGCGGGCTTTTACGGTTTCCATGAACTGATGAGCATCAGCATAGCAGCTTGCATTTACGTCAATCTGGTTAACCAAATCGGCTACTTTATTGGCTGAAGACTCATTTTGCTCAGTAGCCCAGATCGACTTGGCCTGAAGGAAAAGACTTGATGACTGATTGTCAACTATCTTTCCATTCACCTTCCCTAATAATGCCTGCACGTCATTATAGTAAGATGATTCCTGTGGTATCAAGCATAGTTCGTATGCCGCCTGTTCCAGATTCTTGCCATCGACGCAAGAACGTATTGAAGATAGAATCTGCTCCTTGTTGTTCTCGTAATAATCTAATATCCTGGAACTTCCCTTGCCTACAAATTCTGTCATTGCTTGTGATTTCGCTTGCAAGTTCTTCACGGCATTACGATAAGCCTTTTCTTCAGTTGGTCCAACGCCTTTAGTCCGGAAAGACTGGCTAATATATTTGGTTCCTGTCTCACCGTCACCTATATATAGATGCAGATCCAGCACATACGCAATCTGAGTTGGAGAAGTTGAGAGAACATTTTTCGATTCTTCAGTTACATTGCATGTCAGTACAAATCTTGACTGCCCCATTTGACTTTGAATGCCATTTTGGGAAATAACATTTGATAGTTTCTGGTTAAGTATCTCGCAAATGCCACTGGGCATAGCACTACAATTCTGCTCATCAATAAAAGGAGTAATCTGAATCTGTGCCATTGATGCACTTACGTACATCAACGACACGAAAGACAATAGCACTTTTTTCATTTACTTTCCTCCTATAACTATCGTTGCCTGCCCCAGTCCCTTCATCATCAGTTTTGCAGGGACACCAAGCGTTTTTAACTTGTTGATAAGCCCACGAGTCCATCGTCTTGCATCCATAGCGCGCTGGTTGTCGTCATAAAGCGGAATACGTACTTGCTCAAAGTACATAAAGTTCTCCGTCGCGTCTGAAGTATTGAAACGTCCTTTTACTGTATTGGCAGATATCCAGTCTTCAATAATATCGCTTAGTTCTGTACCGTCAAACTCTGACTCCAAATCATATTCCGAGTCTTCCCACTTCTTTACTCTCAACGTTATTTCACGGCCATTCTCAAACATATCGTTGAAATGATTCTGAAGCTGAGTAGTAAAAGTTTCAAGATGATTGGCAATTGACTCTTCTATCAGTACTGGCAGTTCTGCCGAGAATGTCGGATCACCCGTACCTTGACAGGCAGCTATCTGTTTGTTTGTGTACGCGTCTATTCCTTGAAGATTAAAAGTCAGCGAATACTTCGGCCCCATCTTGTTTACCAACCAAGTCGTTTGAAGGATAATATCGCTTTTCGATTTCTTCTTCAATCTGTCAACTGGCGACTCTGCAACGTCCGATCCCGACTTTGATGTCAATAAAGCATCTTCGGCACTTTCCTCATTTAAACTCTTCAACTCTTGTTCCATCAATTTTAGGGGGAATCCACGGTCGGCCATCATCTGGCCGATTACTGTAATGCCCGTTAGCAACTGAGGATCATTTTGCAGGGCGCGTTTGTAATCAGGCACATTTTCCGTCATTCCCTGATTGCTAAACGTTTGCATATACCCATGCTGGTTGCAGTACAAATCGCTTGGCACGACCATCAATGTCGGCTTCTTTGCTTGTGAAAATGCCAGCATCGGCATAACTATTCCGAACAATAAAGCTATAATTCTGTTCATAATTTAAAAACCGTAATTAAGTCCTTTAATAATTTTATCAGTCTCTAATTGTTTGCGCAAATCATTGTAGGAGATAACAACAATCTTGCCTATCTTATATAACTTACCTACTTTGATTAAACTGTTTTGCTCAACATAGTTGTTTAGAGCCACTCTGGAGTAGTTTGCATATTTGCCTTCTTTAAAGAAAGCGTCAAAATACTCCTTATGATTCTCATAACCATCTTCCACAAGAGCCTTGCGCCCCTTCATGCGACCAGAATCCGAAACGCCTTTAAACAAGACGCCTTTTATAGCATTCATCTTTGCAACATCTTCACTTATCTGAGGCTTCTTGTTATAGCACCAGACTTTCACAACCAATGTACCAGGCTCGCCGACTTCTGCCATTTCGATTTCATAACGATTATCGTCTGCCTTGTCTTTGGCGATGCTTACAGGTGCAATCATGGAAATCAACACCAAAATTAAAAACCACTTTTTCATATCTTATTTTATTTGTCTGATTAACATTCCAGGAGCCATACTTCCATTTGTACCCAAAAGGTATGTTCTATCAACATTAGGATTTGGCTTAACAGATGGTTCACTTCTTTTAATGCCCTCTATCATCTGCCTATTTTCCCAAACTCTTGATTTGTCGATTTTTAAACTACCAACTTTTTTATACCGGAATGTATTAGACTTTTCATTGTAAACACGCTCTAGAACCTCAAACTTGGTATTCTTCTCCAATCCTTCTTTTAAGCCAATGAATGCAGTTGCCTCTTTATCGTTTACATCAATCAACGGAACCTTGATTTTAAAATCTTCATACTCTTTCTGAAGTTTTGCAATTCCATTATCAATAGCGTCATAAAGTGCCATTGAAAGGATGCTCTTGTCGTCATTTTCTTTGCCAGGCAAGGGGTAACCACATCCTTTTGACTCAACATATCCCATATATTTTAATGAGAAATCATCTGAAGAAGCCAATTTATTGAAATCTTGTTCCCAATACTCTGTCATGAACTTGTTTTCTGTTTCTTCGTCCCAATTTAACTTGAATAAGAAAGTTGTGGACTCAACCCAAAAAGCTTTCACGTCGGCATTTGATCTCCATGCAGGATTGACAGCACGTATAAGTTCAAACATTGTTGTTGTCCACGAAGAATCCCAATCATCTGCTTGACTGACTTCCCGTGCTGTTTTTACGGCAAAATATGTTACCGTTACATAAGTGTTAGGAATCAACTCCATACCTGCATCCTTCAATAATGCATCTCCACGCACGGCTTCCTTACTCCGAAGTTTTTCAAGTTCAGAAGCATTGTATGCTCCACGCTCTTGTATCAGTTGCATGTCATAATGGGAACCATCTGTTTTCTCAGCTTTTGCATTAAACCACTGACCAATCAGTAAACTGGCAATATGGTTTTCATTTAGCCAATGCAATGCACGTGCACCATATTCATGCCTTCTGTCCTTCTTTAACCACTCTGCCTTAAGCGTGGCAGCTGACTTTTTCTGAGCATTAGTAGAACTACCATTAACTGAAGAAATAAGCTGATTATCAAAATTTCTCAAAAAATTATCTTTCTTCTGCTTTGCGACAGGATATACAATGTTCAGTTCCTCTTTTGAGTATTTGGTATTAGCTATTGACATAAATTTCTGACTCAGACAATGGTCATTAAATTTATCTGACATTACATATTCAAGAAGACAATCACCGACCATCTGCCCATAACCATTAGTAATGTCACTTTCTCCAATGTAAAAGTTACATAATGAATTCCGACGATAAACATCAGTCACCAAATCCTTTGCTCCTAAGAATAATGAGAGATGTAGGAGCATCAAAACCAGACAAATTTTCTTCATTTTACTATATTATTAGTTACAAAAAATCATTCAGATATTTTATATCATTCTCGGGAGTAAAGAATTCCTTTCCTCTGTGAGTTATTATTAGGATTTTTTTTGAATGTTTGACTATCTTTTGTGGCAAATTTGTCAACAGACCTTTAATCCTAGACATATCTCCACCTACAAAAATAAATACACCTAATTTGAAAGGATGATTAAAAGTCTTGTCTGAATTAAAAAATTCCGCAATTTTACATAAATCCCCTATAACTGCTTTTCTATGAACTCCCTTATTTCTCTTTATTTCGCATACGATTTCTTGATGTTCATAATCTCCCTGTGACCCATGCAAAACGAAATCAGGATAACGTTTCGTTCTGTTCTCAAATCCCTTTACAATTTCACCATGCAGAATTAGTTTCTCAGGATTCATTTTAGGATTCTCAAGTCGATTTGCCCATTGACGATACAATTCATAAGCGAATATCCGTTCAAGATGTTTGCACCTGGTCCCTGAATAATTTGTATATTCCACATAGTCCACAGTAATCTCATTTAAAGCTTCAATTAATAATTGTACCATATTAAATTGCTTTTAAAGTTAACATTCCTTTACAATAGAAGGTGTGAGCCTCTCAGTCTATCCTACCGAAGGCTCTGGTAAAACCCGTAAAAAGATAATAGAAACAGCCCACACCCTTGGAGGATATATCGGATGTGAGCCAATAATGGCTGCACAATAATACATTCCTACCAAGAGGAGGCGTATCGTCAATCACCTGTTTTACGTTTAAAGTTTACCAGACTTTTCGGTACAGATGAAAGCTAAACGCTTCCTTCAATGTTTATCGCCCATTACTGAACGACAATGCAAAGATAAGGATTATTTAGCAATAACGTTCGCTGTGGGCTGTGTTTTAACAAAATTTATTTCTGTGTTTGTATCTGCACACTGCCGCCTTTGGACATAAACCGCATCTTGGGACCGTTGTAGTTCTTGGGGTAGACCACACAAATGTCGCCGGTGCCTTCCCAAATCTCTACACCACCGTTGAGGCCGGTCTGTTTAAGTTCACCGTTGTACCAGATCATTACCGTGCCATGACTCAGGCAGTTGGAGGGTTGAGAACCCTGAAAATAGGCTGTTCCATAGGTCCAGTCGGCCATTGCGGCTGTCAGCATGCCGCAGAGGGCGAAGAGTAACATCATTCTTTTCATTGTCAATTAGTTTTGAAGGGTTAGACATTCGATTCTGGCGGCAAAGGTAGGGATAAATATCGAAAAATGGAAGAAACGGCGCGACCATTTCTTCCATTTCTGGAAAATTAGCTCTCTAATGAGATATCTGAACTATAAAGTCCTTTATCTTAATAATCGAAATAGAAGGCCACGGAATTGTATTTAACGATTCGCCTCATATTGATAAGGTGTGCGCATGTGTTCCTGTTATGGCAGTTTATTACTGTTGACAAAGGAGCGATGCTCCAGATCGTCTTTGTATTTCCGCGTGTAGGAGCTGACGGGATTCATGGGGCTGTTGTATAGCGGATGGAACCATTCGTCAGCCTTGATTCGCCGCAGGGTTTCATCGACAATATCTTGATAACGTCTCAAATAGGCTTGGTGGGAAGGATATCTCCGATAGTTCGCCGAGTCATCGAGAAAAGCATTTGCCTCACGATAGTATTCGTCTAATTGCTGTTTGTAGCGTGAGAACTCTTCTGATGTGATGGTTCTCAGATGGGGCTGCTCCAGAAACGCTTGTTCCTCCTCTGAAAGTTCTCTTTTTATTGGAGGAAGTGCCGACGGAGCTGTTTGTTGCTGCTCTTTTGTGGACTTACTCTTCTTTGCTGTAGCAGATGGCACGCTTTGCACTGACGGCAGGTACTGCTCTTGAACGGACTTGTTCTCCACCTGAGGTTCCTTTGATTCGGATGACGGACTCTCATGAATCGCAAACAGCAGATAGCCCAAGAAAGTCACGAAAAGGAAAAGGGCCAACAATGCCCATTGCCATGGCTTACGCTTAGGAAGGAGAACCTTCTGCAAGTCAGCAATGCTCTGATAGCGATTCTCAGGAAGCTGTGCCGTACATTTTCGTATTACCTTATTATATATATGGTGATCCGGCAAAAGTTCCATTATCTTGCCGATGGCATAGATGTCTGTCCGTTCATCAACCCTTCCGCCGGAGAGTTGTTCGGGTGCAGCGAAACCGCTGGTATAACCTTGGGTATCTACAAACGTGTCAGCATAGCAGTAGCCGAGATCTATGAGTTTCACGTCATTGTGGATGCGTGTCAGCAGAATGTTGTCGGGCTTGAGATCGAGATGCAGTATCTGATGGGCATGCAGATAGCCGATGGCTTCCAACAACTGACGAAGAAACTTCCTGATGTTCTCTTTGCTCTCAAAATAATCGGGATGACCGGATAGGCGTTGACTGAGTGTTTCACCATCCACATATTCCATCAAGATGCCATCGTCGGAAAAGGAAATATAGCGTACAATGTTGGGATGCTCCAAACGATAGCCTGTCTCGAACTCCTTGCGCAATGCTTCCTGATAACGGATGTCACCAGCATATTGTGGTTTCAACCGTTTCAGGAAATGCAGTTTTCCATAGATCTTCACTCGAAAGGTGTCGCAGGTGGCCCCATTGGTATCTACAGGCTCCATTCCTTCGAAATGAGATTGGGTATCGGAAAACTGAGAAGAAAACATGGAAATGAAGAGTGAAAAGTGAAAAGTGAAAAGTAAAGAGTGAAGAATGAAGAGTGAAGAATCAGATGACTCTAATGGTGGTGAGACCGGAAACGCGACCTGCCGTGAACTGACCGAGAGGCTCATCATTACGCCAAACCTGCATGACCAGCAGCGGGTGATGAAGCACAAAGTTGAGGATCTCTACTTCGTCGCCAACCTGCAACTTGCTGTTCTCACTTACTCGCACGGTATAACGATTACCGCCATGATAAGTCAGCACAACATGACGATTAGGAAGATAGGTTATCTCCACCTCCTGACCTATCTGCAAATCAGAAGAACGAAATTCATCACCGGAACTGCTGAAATCGGAGTTCCCCTGATCTTCTATCTTTGACAACTCATCCCAATGAGCATAGCCTAAGTAACGAGCGATGGCATCAAGGGTGGAAGCGTGAGGAGAACGTTCATCCTTGGCGAAGCCCAATAACCGTTTCAACGTTGTGGCACCGATGTGCACACCCGTCTTACTCTCGATGTCAAGCGACAGATATTCACAATCAGATGGTAAGCGCAAGCCGTTTCCCGACTTGCGCTTCAATAGTTCGATGATGTTAAATGGAATTTTCATAATGATCAATAATCAATCCTCCATCATCATGTGTCAAAGATCCATCACTCCCACTCGATGGTGCCGGTGGGTTTCGGGGTGAGGTCGTAGAGGACGCGATTCACGCCGGGAACCTCGGTCACGATGCGCTGGGTGATGTGGTGCAGCACGGAATAGGGAATCTCCTCGATGGTGGCGGTCAT
>OCTX012218205.1_pt1 | contig 13569 bp, 11 predicted proteins | sample 1539691 | NCBI WGS metagenome assembly OCTX01 (sample SAMN02144231, study PRJEB22623) | gut metagenome | biome: sheep rumen | host: Ovis aries | place: New Zealand
TATCACTATACGCTATCTTTTGGGATTTGTCCACCCTTAGGATCCGATCGGATTTCCGAGGAAAGGAGCCTGGGGAAAAGGCAATCTTCAACCGGTACAAAGGCCAGCGAACCCAGGGAAAAGGCCTCCGTCAGTTTCCGTCGGTTCTCCCCGTGCTGGCCGATCATCTGGGAAAGCAGACGCGGGTCGATCCCGATGCGAATATGAGCTCCGGGCATCGTCCCCTGCAGCAGGTCCTCCGCCCGGTGCAGCAGTATCCTGCTTTTGACAAGCTCCCCCAGGGCCGGGTGATAGGCACCTGCGGCCGCCTCGCCGGAGGAGAGCTCCTCCGTGGGATTGAGGCCCAGACGGATGACGGGGATCTTCGCCTCTTCAAAAAGCGGCAGGAGCCTTGCGCAAAGCTCCACCGCGTCTTCCACGGTGTGCTCCCGGTACTCCCCTCTCTGCCACAGACCATAGAGTTCCGTGTCACGGACGATGACCGTGGGATAGATGCGCACGCCGTCGGGCTGCAGGGCGATCAGATTCCGGGCCGTATAAAGGCTCTTCTCCGGGCTGTCCCCGGGAAGACCCGTCATCATCTGCAAAATCAGCTCCAGCCCGGCATCTTTCACCAGGCGAACGGCGCGGCGAACATCTTCCGCCGTGTGCCCTCTTCCCGAAAGGCGAAGTACCTCCTCGTCCATGGACTGGGCTCCCAGTTCCACAGTGCGCACGCCGTAGAAGCGCAGTCTGTCCAAAGTCATGGAATCGATGGCGTCAGGTCTTGTGGAGAGGCGGATGGAATCGATCTCGCCCCGGAGAATAGCCTCGTGCGCCGGCGTCAGCAGCGCGTTTTGCATTGCAACAGGGATGGCGGTGAAGCTGCCCCCATAAAAGGCCAGCTGCCGCTTTTCCCCATGGCGGGGAAAGGCGGCGGCTTCTTGAAGGACCTGCTCCACATCGTCGGGAGAAGCCGGTTTCAACTGGCCGGAGATGCGGCGCTGGTTGCAGAAAACGCAAGCGTGGGGGCAGCCCAGATGGGGCACAAAAACAGGCAGTACAGAGACCCGGGCGCTCATGGGGCCATGCTCTCCAGCGCCTCACGGGCAGCCATCTGCTCAGCTTCCTTTTTGCTGCGGCCGCTGCCCTCGCCTACCGGGACGCCGTTCACCAGAACGCGGAAGACAAAGGTCTTGTCGTGATCCGGACCGGACTGACCCATCATTTCATAGCTGATGACCTGATTGGGCTTGCGCTGGATGAGCTCCTGGAAAGCGGTCTTGTAATCCTCGCTGCGGTGCTGCTCGCCAAGGTCTGCCTGCAGCAGCAGTTCGTTCAGGATGAAGCGGCGAGGCTCCTCCAGGCTTCCGGAATCCAGGTACATGGCGGCAAGAATGGACTCCACCATATCCGCCAGGATGGACGGGCGCTCCCGCCCGTGGGTGCGCTCCTCCCCTTTTCCCAGACGCATGTATTTTCCCAGCTCAAGGCGCTGGGCAATATGGTGCAGGCTTTGCTCGCAGACAAGCTCTGCCCGCAGGCGGGTCATGCGCCCTTCCGGGATTGGCGGTTCATGATGATAGAGAAAATCCGCCGTAATATGGCCCAGGATGGAATCGCCCAGAAACTCCAGGCGTTCATAGCTCTCTTCCCCGGAATCGTGCCGTTCGTTGGCGTAGGAGCTGTGGGTCAGGGCCGTTTCCAGCAGCTTACGGTTCCGAAAACGGTAACCGATGGTTTCTTCAAGTTTCTGCATCTTTCTCAGTTTTCAGCTTCATATCGTCGATATGAGCGGTGATTTCTTCGATAATGCCGGAGTTCACAAAGGCAACGGCCTGGCGGATAGCGGCGAAAAAGCTGGCCGCGTTGGAAGAGCCGTGGGCCTTGATAACAGGCTTGGAAATGCCCACCAGGGCGGTTCCGCCAACCTCGTTCACGTCCATGGATTTCTTCATGAGGCCAAGATCCTTTTTCAGGACCAAAGCCGCAAGCTTGTTGACGGTATTCTTATAGAAAACGCCCTTGAGCGACTTCATCATATACTTGATGACGCCTTCGGTGCCCTTGAGCAACACGTTTCCGGTGAAGCCGTCAGTGACCACAACGTCCACGCTGCCGTCGAAGACATTGGTGCCTTCCACGTTGCCGATGAAGTTGATGCGGCCCTCCTCGTGGGCCTCCTTGAGCAGCGCGAAGGTCTGGTGCTGCAGCACGCCGCCCTTGGTGTCCTCGGTGCCAACATTCAGAAGGCCCACCCGGGGACGCTCGCAGCCCATCATGCGCTTGGCATAGAAGCTGCCCATGTAAGCAAACTGCAGGAGATACTCGGCGGTGCACTCCACATTGGCGCCGCAGTCGATGAGCATGACGCCGTTCTTCCCCGCGGGAAGCACAGGGGCCATGGCAGCACGGCGGATGCCGCGGATACGCTTGACGGTGAGAGTGGCGCCGGTGAGCAGGGCGCCGGTGCTGCCGGCGGAAACCAGCGCATCTCCCCTGCCGTCCTTCAAAAGAGTCAGCGCCACGGCCATGGAGGAATCCTTCTTCCTGCGGGTGGCGGTGCTGGGGTCGTCCTCCATAGTGATCACGTCCCTGGCATCCACGATCTCAATGCCGTTGAGATCCGACTGACCTTCCTGGTCCAGGACCTGCCGAATGGCCTCTTCCCGGCCAACCAGCAGCAGCTCCACCCCGAGCTCTTTCCTGGCACGGAGCGCGCCCTTAACGATCTCCTCCGGGGCATTGTCGCCGCCCATTGCATCAACGATGATCTTCATAGGAAAAAATCTCCTTCTCTCGTATCTTGTCGATCCATTCCAGGGAACGCCGGGAAATCTCGACGTTCTTGTTGCGTTTTCCCTTGACCCGATAGCCTAGGGGGCTGATGATGCCGAAATTGATGTTCATGGGCTGGAAATCGCCCACGCTGCCGCCGGAAATGTAAAGGCCCAAGGCCCCGATGGCGGTCTCCTGGGGAAAATCCACAGGGGGAAGGCCCAGGATACGGGCAGCTGTCTCGATGCCAACCAGCATGCCGGAGGCGGCGGATTCCACATAGCCCTCCACGCCGGTCATCTGTCCGGCAAAGGAAATGCGCGGATCGCTGCGCAGCCGGTAGTACCGATCCAGAAGCTGAGGGCTGTTGAGATAGGTATTGCGGTGCATGACCCCATAGCGGACGAATTCCGCGTTTTTGAGCGCCGGGATCATGGAGAAGACCCGCTTCTGTTCGCCCCAGGTGAGATGGGTCTGAAAGCCCACCAGGTTATACAGGGTTCCATCCGCGTTGTCCCGCCGCAGCTGGACCACGGCATAGTTTTCCTTTCCGGTGCGGGGGTCCCGCAGGCCCACCGGCTTCAGGGGGCCGTAGCGCAGGGTATCAACCCCGCGGCGGGCCATGACCTCCACAGGCATGCAGCCTTCAAAAACGCCGCTGTCGTCAAAGCCGTGTACCTGCGCTTCCTTGGCAGAGACAAGCTCCGTCACAAAGGCAAGATACTCCTCCTTGTCCATGGGACAGTTCACATAGTCCGCTGTTCCCTTATCATAGCGGGAGGCGAAGAAGGCACTGTCCATGTCCACGCTCTCCAGGGTCACGATGGGCGCCACGGCGTCATAAAAGTGCAGGTCGCTTTCCGGGCAGAGGGCGGCGATGCGTTCGGCAATGGCGTCGCTGGAAAGCGGGCCGGTGGCGATGACCACTTCCCCTTCCGGGATGGCGTCCGCCTCGGCATTGACGATCTCCACATTGGGCAGAGCCTGCAGGCGTTCCGTGATCGTGCGGGAAAAGCCAACGCGGTCCACAGCCAAAGCGCCGCCGGCGGCCACCCGATTCAGGTCCGCGCTCTCCATGATCAGAGAGCCGAGCCTGCGCATCTCTTCCTTCAAAAGGCCAACGGCGTTGGTAAGCTCGTCACTGCGCAGGGAGTTGGAGCAGACAAGCTCCGCAAAATAGTCCGAGCTGTGGGCAGGGCTCTTTTTCAGCGGTTTCATTTCCACAAGGCGCACGGGGATGCCCCGCTTGGCCAGCTGCCAGGCGCATTCGCTGCCGGCAAGGCCCGCGCCGAGAACCGTTACAGTTTGCATGGCTTATTCCTTCGTTTTTGCTGTTTTCCGCGCCGCGGGTTTCTTTGCGGCTGCAGATCTGGAGGAAGTCTTTTTGGCGGCAGGCTTCTTTTCCTCGCCGCTCTCGGCATCCTTCTTCTTTTTCTGATAGCCCCGCTTGTCCTCGGGCACGAAATTGGCGCATTCCTCGTTGACGCAGAAGGGCTTCAGAGCGCCGCGTCCGGACTTCTTGAACATCGTCTTGCCGCAGGCTGGGCAGAAATCTTTGGTGGGTACGTCCCAGGTGATAAAGCCGCAGTCCGTTCCCCTCTCGCAGGCGTAGAACACATAGCCCTTCTTGGAGGTGCGCTTGAGGATCTTGCTGCCGCACTTGGGGCATTTGCCGGGCATTTCCACCACGATAGGCTTGGTGAAGGTGCACTCCGGGAAACCGGGGCAGGCCAGGAACTGCCCGAAGCGCCCCTTCTTGACCACCATCTGGCGGCCGCATACCTCGCAGCGCTCGTCGCTGAGCACATCGGGAACCTTCAGGCGCACACCGTCCAGATCCTTCTCGGCCTTCTCCATCTCCTGATGGAAGCCGCCGTAAAATTCCGCCAGCACGTCACGCCAGGCGGCCTTGCCCTGCTCGATCCCGTCCAGCTCTTCCTCCATATGGTTGGTGAACTTCAGGTCCACGATATCAGCAAAGTGATCCTTCATCATTTCCGTGACCACTTCCCCCAGGGGTGTGGGACGCAGGTACTTGCCCTCTTTTAGCACATAGTCGTGGGCGGTGATGGTTGTGATGGTAGGGGCGTAGGTGGAAGGGCGGCCGATGCCCTTCTCTTCCATGGCCCGGATGAGAGTGGCCTCGGTATAGCGGGCGGGAGGCTGGGTGAACTGCTGATCGGGCAGCATCTTGTCCAGCTTGAGCTGTTCTCCCTCCGCCAGAGAAGGCAGGGGGCTGGAGATCTCGTCGCTCTCCTCGTCCTTGGCTTCCTCATAAACGGCGGTGTAGCCGGGGAACTTGAGCTCGGAGTAATTGGCCCGGAAGGTATATCCGGCACTGAGTACGTCCACAGAGACGTTGTCGTAAATCGCGTTGGCCATCTGGCAGGCGGTAAAGCGGCCCCAGATCAGGCGATAAAGCCGGTACTGCTCCTGGGTCAGATCCTTGCGCACAAGCTCCGGGGTGAGGCGCACGTCCGTGGGGCGGATAGCCTCATGGGCGTCCTGGGCGCCGGCCTTGGTCTTGAAACGGCGAGGCTGATCGGGAAGATAGCGGTCTCCGTAGCGCTCGCCGATAAAGCCTCTGGCTGCGCTGAGCGCCTCTTCGGAAAGTCTGAGAGAGTCGGTACGCATATAGGTGATGAGACCAACAGAGCCCTGGCCGGCGATCTCCACGCCCTCATAGAGCTGCTGGGCGATGGACATGGTGCGCCTGGGTGTCATGCTGAGGCGGCGGGAGGCCTCCTGCTGCAGCGTGGAGGTGATGAAGGGAGGGGCGGGGCTGCGCTGCTTTTCTCCGCGCTTGACGCTGCCAACGGTAAAGGGAGCGTCCTTTGTGGCGTCGATGACGGCGTCCACATCCTCGCGGCACTTGAGGTCCATTTTTTTCTCGCCTTTGCCGAAGAAGCGGGCCGTAAAGCTGCCGCCTTCCAGTCTGGAGAGCTGGGCGTCCAGCAGCCAGTACTCTTCCTTTACGAAGTTCTGGATCTCGTTTTCACGGTCAACCACCATGCGGGTGGCAACGGACTGGACCCGGCCTGCGGACAGGCCCCGCTTGACCTTGCGCCAGAGCAGCGGTGAGAGAGTGTAGCCCACGATGCGGTCCAGAATGCGGCGGGCCTGCTGGGCATCCACCAGATCCTGATCGATGTCCCGGGGATGCTGGATGCTCTCGGTGACGACCTTTTTGGTGATCTCGTTAAAGGTGACGCGGCGGGCCTTGCTGTCCGGAAGTTCAAGCAGCTCCTTCAAATGCCAGGAGATGGCTTCCCCTTCCCGGTCAGGGTCCGTTGCGAGGTAGACGGTACCGGCGCTTTTTGCGTCCTTTTTGAGCTGCTGGATCAGCTCCGTCTTGTCCCGCACGGGAATATACTGGGGCTCAAAGCCCTTTTCTATATCAACACCCATCTTGCTCTTGGGAAGGTCCCGCAGATGCCCCATGGAGGCCGTGACCTTATAGCCGCTGCCCAGATATTTTTCAATGGTTTTGGCCTTGGCGGGAGATTCCACGATCACAAGACTTTTCGCTTTTGCCATGATAGTTCCTCACTTTTTGGTGATATTCAGCTGATAGAAATTGCCCGGATTGCGTTTGACGTAATTCTTGATGGCAAGAATGGTCAGATGGCGCAGCACACTTGCCGTAGGAAGACCTGTGCGCGCGATGATATCATCCACATGGGTCCCCTTCGGGTCGATGGACGACACGATGGCAAGCTGATCCTCCGGCAGGCCGGAGAGCTGATCTCTCAGGTCAATATAGCCCGGGGCTTCAGGCTTGTCAACGTCTTTTTCCTCGGTGACCGGCTCCGGAGGCGGCGCGGGAGGCGGAAGCGTACCGGTGAAAGGAGCGGCATCGTTCCCGGTGTCTCGCAGCTTCCCGGGGAAGAGTATTTGAAAGTCCTGCAGTACATCCCAGCCGCAGGTGGCAAGATTGGCGCCATCCTTGAGCATGGAGAGGGTCCCGGCGCTGTTCTCGGCATTCACATTGCCGGGAACGGCAAAGATCTCCTTCCCCTGCTCCAGAGCCTCCTGGGCAAAGAGCCGGGTGCCGCTGTGTTCGGGCGCTTCCACCACCACAAGAGCCACCGAAAGGCCCGCGGCAATGCGGTTGCGCTCCCGGAAGAACTGGCGCTGGGAACGGCGACCGGGCGGATACTCGCTGATGAGACAGCCGCGAACAGAGAGCTCCTGCGCCAGGCGGGAATGCTCCTCCTCATGAGGCGTGCCCAGAACGCCCACGCAGCTGCCCTCAGCCATAAGAGCCCCCCGGGCGGCTTCCGCGTCGATGCCGTGGGTCAGAAGAGAGACGACCGTACCGCCGCAGCGACAGATTTGATACGCCATGTCCCGACTCATTTTGAGCCCGTAAACGCTGGCCTTTCTGGTGCCGATGACGGCGACAGCCGCTTCCCGGTCCAGCTCAGGCAGCTTCCCTTTGACATACAATACCACGGGAGGCGCATAAATATTCCGCAGCCTTGCGGGATAGGCAGCGTCCTGGTAGGTCAGGATCTGCAGTCCCTGCTCCTCACAGGCGCCGAGGATGGCGCTGACCTGGGAGAGATCCCGCTGCTCCAGGCGCTGCGCTTCCAGCGATGTTACATCCGGAACGACAGAAAAAGCGCCCTTGGGAGAAAGAAATGCCTTTTCCGCATCGCCAAAGTGGCGGATCAGAGCAGCCTTGGCCTTGGGGCTCACCGAAGCTGCGGAAAGCCAGATCCAATATGCAAGAGAAGCCAAAGCCAACACCTCCCCGATGAGATAAACCGAAACGAGCTTGATAATCTGCTGCCTCAGCGGCAGGCTTCCCACATGAGGACCGCCGCCGCAATCGCGGCGTTGAGAGATTCACTGTCCGGCCCCATGGGAATGATGACGGTCTGATCGCTCATGGCGATGAGTTCCCGGCTGAGACCGCGCCCCTCACTGCCCACCGCCACCGCAGCGCGAGCCAGAGCGACCTCACGCACATCCACCGCCCGCTCATCGAGCGCCGCCGCATAGAGCGGAAGCCCCTGCTCCTTCAAAAAAGGAGATAAAATCGCCCGGTCCATCTCCAGAACTGTCTGCCGGAAGATTGCGCCCATACTGGCCCGGACTGTCTTGGGGTGATAGAGATCGGCGCAGGCTCCGGTGAGGATCACAGCGTCCATGCCAAAGGCGTTTGCCGTACGGATGACAGTGCCCACGTTCCCCGGGTCCTGGACGCCTTCCAGAACGATGGCGTTTTTGAGCTTTCCCGGCTTTGAGCAGCCGCGGATCGCTACGGTAAAAAGCGGCCCGGGACTGTTCTGCATGGGAGAGGCGTAGTCAAAGAGCTCAGATGGCGCCAGATACTGAACCGTATCCGTGGAAAGAGGGATATCTTCCGCCTTCGCCTTCCATAGCACGGAGGTGACTCTTGCGCCGAAAGTCAGCGCTTCCCGCAGGGTCTTGACCCCGTCGCAGAGATATTCGCCCTGCTGACGGCGATACGAACCATCGGAGGCCAGCTGCCGGACATGCCGGATATATGTGTTTTTTCGAGAAGTGATCGTTTCCAAATGAACGCCCGCCTTCTGAGTTTCTATTTCAATAGTAATGCTTTTGTCATCATACCTTGTCCGCAAGCATTTTGCAAGACCCAAACGAAAAGAACGGATCCCGGATAGCTCATCCCGGGATCCGCTCTTTTCGTATTCTGTTATATCTCGTCTGTTTTCGTTCCCTCCATGTCCAGGATCTGGCGGAACTGCGTCTCGTACAGTTCCCGATAGGTGCCGCCCTTTTCGAGAAGCTCCTCATGGGTGCCGCACTCGGTAATAACGCCGTCCTTGACAACCAGGATGCGATCTGCTTTCAGAATGGTGGAGAGCCGGTGCGCAATGACGATGCTGGTACGTCCTTCCATCAAAGCCTCCAGCGCTTCCTGGATCGCGTTTTCGGTGATGGAGTCCAGCGCGGAGGTAGCTTCGTCCAGAATCAGGATCTTGGGATCCTTCAAAATGACCCGGGCAATGGAGAGACGCTGCTTTTCACCGCCGGAGAGCTTCAGGCCGCGGTTTCCAACCATGGTCTCCAGTCCCTCGGGCTGGCTGTGGATAAAGTCCGTGAGATTGGCGATATAGCAAGCAGCCTCCAGCTCCTCCGGGGTGGCGTCCTCCTTGGCATAGAGCAGGTTCTCCCGGATGGTGCCGTTGAAGAGGTAGCTGTCCTGGGTGACGACACCGATCTGCTGGCGCAGATACTTGAGGTCGAAGTCCCGCACATCCACGCCGGCGATCCGGACCGAGCCTCCCAGCACGTCATAGAGTCTGGGGATCAGGTTCACAACGGTGGATTTGCCCGAGCCGGATGGGCCCACAATGGCGTACATCTTCCCGCCGGGAACCGTGAAATCGATGTCTGTGAGCAGGGGCTTTTCCGGATCATAGGAAAAGGAAACGTGATCGTAGACGATATCGGCGTCTGTCACATCCGGTTTCAGGCCGTTTTCCGGAGATTGAATGGGGTTTTCCATATCGAAATAATCGAAAATGCGGGTGAAGAGGGCAAGGGAGCGGGTGAAATCCACATGGATATTCAAAAGGCTTTCAATAGGCCGATAGAGCCGGTTCACCAGGGCCACGGAAGCGGTGATGGTACCGACGGTGAGACTGGCGTCGACCTTCGCGATGATGAACCAGCCACCGGCAAAGTAAATGAGCAGCGGCCCCAGCTGGGTGAACATGCCCATGACCACGCGGAACCACTTGCCGCTGCGCTGCTCCTTGAGCTGGAGCTGGGTGACCTCTTCGTTCACGTCCACAAAACGCTGGTATTCCCGTTCCTCCCGCGTGAAGAGCTTCACCAGAAGCGAGCCGGAGACTGAGAGCGTCTCATTCACTATCTGGTTCATCTCGTCGTTCTTGGACTGGCTCTCGGTGAGGATCTTCCATCGGGTCTTGCCCACGCTCTTGGTGGGAATCACCAGAAGCGGGATGACCACGATGCCGATGATGGCAAGCTTCCAGCTCATGGTAAAGAGGGCGACCAGTGTGGTGACCACGGTTGCGATATTGGAGACAATGCTGGAGAGAGTGCCGGAGATGACAGAGCTCACGCCGGAGATATCGGTGTTCATGCGGGTGATGATATCTCCCTGCTTTTCCGATGTAAAGAAAGCATGGGGCATATGCTGCAGATGATCGTACATCTGGTTCTTCATATCGAAGATGATGCGCTGGGAGATCCAGGCGTTGATATAGCTCTCCAGGACACTGATGATCTGAGAGCCGGCCAGGGTGATGAAGGCCAGGATCAGGAGCTTGATAAGCAGCGTGAGATTTTTGCCGACCAGGGCCTCATCCACAATTTTGCCGGTAATGATGCTGGGCAGCAGGCCAAGGACAGCCGAGAGCAAAATCGCAGCAAATACCAGCACGAACTGGAACCAATAGGGCTTCAGGTAGGACAGGATGCGTTTCAGCAGCGCGCCGCTGACCTTCGGCATGTTCTTCTTTTCATCGTCTGTCAAAAAACCGCGGGGGCCCATCCCCCTTCCTGGTCCGGCCATAGGATCGCTTCCCTTCGCTAAAGATAGTCCTATTCTATTGCGCGCGAGATAATTCGTCAAGAAAAAACGCAAATCACCATTGAAATTGTGACAAGGTTGCCCTTTTTGTCTCCCGGAATCAGGTCTGCATTTTGTGGCGGCGCTGTCAGTTTTTTCAATTTCCTGTGGACTTTACAGGGGGTACTGTGTTAAGATGAATCCATCGCAGTGAAGAGAGGAGAACCGATATGTTTGACATTCCTGTCATAGCGGGCGCCGCAGATTGGATCAATGCCGTATTCAGCGGAATGGACCAGAGCGTCACCCTCTTTATCCGCCATCTGTATGAGTTCGGCGGCGAACCCATGACCAAGTTCATGGAGTTTATTTCCTTGCTTGGCAAACACGGTATGTTCCTGATTGCCCTGTCTCTGGTGCTGGCCTTCTTCAAAAAGACCCGCCGTTTCGGAACCGCCATGTGCGCGGGCCTGTTCCTGGGCGCGCTGCTGGTAAACATCTATTTGAAGGACGCCGTTGCAAGGCCTCGGCCCTACACGTTGGACTTTTACAGGCAGCTCTGGATGACCGTGGGTCAGAACGTGGAAAGCGACTTCTGCTTCCCCTCCGGCCACACCAACGCGGCCTTTGCGTCCATGGTGCCGGTGTTTATTCTGGGCAAAAAGCGCTGGAGCTGGCTTGCTCTGGTGTTCGCTGTGCTGATGGGCATCTCCCGCATCTATCTGGTGGTCCACTTCCCCAGCGACGTGCTGGGCGGTATGATCACCGGAACGATCACCGGCATGATCGGCACCTTCTGCGCGCTTATAGCGCCCCGCTGGTGGTACCGCTGGGACGTGCTGAAAAAGAAAGTCGAGGAATAACATGTTCGGATTCGGCAGGCTGAAATTCCGTGGTGTGGACAAAAGCGTCATCTCTGATGAGGAGCACCGGCAGGATTACGAAACGGCGGAGGCCATCGGGCGGGTCCGGCTGGGTAAGCTCTGTCTCTATTACCGGGACCTGGGGAAAAAGTATTTTGTCCCCTATGATTATATCGACCGTTCCTTCACCCGGATCAGCGAATGCCAGCCCGACGACAGTCCGGCCTATTACTACTACCGGCTGATCCTGGTACATGGAGAGAAGGAGTTTGCAAACCTCATCTTTAACAAAGAGGAAGAGGTGGACAAGATCCATGCAAGACTCAAGGAGATCCGTCCGGAGATCCAATATGGCTACGTCCCCCCGGCAGACGGGAAAGAACGTCCCAAATTCATGTAAGAAAAAGAGCTGTGAAACCAGGGGGAAGCGATCCGCGGGGTTTCACAGCTCTCTTTTTGTTCCGTTACCAAAGCTGCTTTTCTCGCAAAACAGCAGAGAACGCTTCCGGAAATTAGCCTGGAAGCGTTCTCTTGTTATTTATTGTCCTGCTTACTGTCCCGAAGAAGCCATGATTTCAGGATTCGGGCCAGGGGCTGATATTCCCCTTCTTCACAAGCCATGCGCGGTCCGCAAGCTGGGCCAGAGGCGAATCGGAAAGAGAATCGGAATAGAAATTCTCGATATGCCCGTCCGGGATCTCCAGGCGGAAACGGCGTACCTTTTCCTCGTCATGACAGTTGAGACCGTGGATCTTCCCGGTATAAGGATTCATCGGAGTTGCGATGAGGGAGACGCCAAGCTCCTGACAGATCGGGCGCAGGAGAAAATCGGGAGAGGCGGAAACGATCAGATCGTCTTCCCGCTTCTGCTGCAGATACCAGGGTTCTATGTTTTTCCTGTGCTCTTCCCAAAACTCCGATACGATACGCTCCACATCGTCCAGTCTGGGCAGGAAGGAAAAGACCTGCTCCTTCAACTCTTTGGTCTCCGCCTTCTGACGCAGCGCCTGGATGCCGATATAAGAAACCCCGGGGAGGCTGTGCAGCACCGCCCGCGGATAATGGCGCAGGCAATGCATCACAAAGCAATAGGAACTGTCCGGCTGAAAAATAGTCTGATCAAAATCATAGACATTCATAAACGGATCCCTCGCGTTTTATTTGAGGCCGAAGCTGCGCAGACTGTTGATCATGGTAAGCGTAGTGGAGAGCGTACCGAGAAACGCGGCAAGCGGCAAGGAGATCGAGCCTGCGAGAGCCAGAAGCAGGATCAGGCACTTTGCGACGCCCAGAATGCCCAGGTTTTCCCAGAGGATCAGGCGCATTCCGCGGGCGATGCGCATCGCCGCGGGAAGTTTATCGATATCCCGATCCAGAAGCAGAATATCCGCTGCGTCCGCCTCGCTCCAGGCATGCAGAGCGTCAATGGCAAGACCTACATCCGCAGCCTCCAGCATAGGCGCATCGTTGATCCCATCGCCCACAAAACCGACGCTGGTCCCCTTCCCTTTTCCGGAGATCAGATAACGGATGGCGGAGACTTTGGCCTCCGGCGTAAGCTCCGTGCGAAGCAGGTCAAAGCCGAGAGAAGAGGCAAGCGGCCGAGAGGAAGAGAGCACATCTCCCGTCAGCATTACCAGCTGCTGCACGCCTTGGCTTCTCAGTTCCTCCAGCGCGTCGAAAGCGCCTTCCCGGGTCTTGTCGGTAACAAGAATGTGGCCCCAATAGCGGTTTTCCACCGCCACATGGACAGCTGAGCCGGCACGGGAGGGAACGGTGTAGCGAATGCCATGCTCCTGCAGCAGATAGGCGTTGCCCACGTAGACATGCCGCCCTTCGATAAAGGCGCTGACGCCCCGTCCGGGGATCTCCTCCACCTCCAGCACGCTCTCGGCAATATCCGGCGTCCAGTTGGCAGCCAGTTTCAAAATCTGTGCGATGGGATGATGGGAATAGCTCTCCGCGGCGGCTGCCACCGAAAGCAGTTCTTCCACGCTTTTCCCGTTGGGAAAGACGCCGGTGATCTCAAAGCGGCCTCCGGTGATGGTGCCGGTTTTCCCAAAAACCATCGTTTTGGTCTGAGCCAGGATCTCCAGGCAATCATGTCCCTTGCTGACGATGCCGTTAAAGATGCCGCTCATCTCGCCGCCCAGACAGGACAGAGAGACGGAGATCATCAGCGCGCTGGGGGAGGCAGACAGCAGAAAAATCACAGCGCAGCGGAGATTTGGCAGCCACTGGCCGGTGATGAGCGAGGGAACCAGCACGATCAGCAGTGCGATCACGGCAACAGCTGGCGCAAACCAGGTGCAGACACGATCGCTTAGGCGCTCCGGCGTGGTTTCATAGTGGGCAGCATCCTGCACATCGCGAAGAAGACTGGCGGCAGCCGATTCACTGAAGGGCTTTTTCACC
>OCTX014569029.1_pt1 | contig 13569 bp, 7 predicted proteins | sample 1539691 | NCBI WGS metagenome assembly OCTX01 (sample SAMN02144231, study PRJEB22623) | gut metagenome | biome: sheep rumen | host: Ovis aries | place: New Zealand
AAAGATACGGAAGCCTATTGAATAGATCAGCTGCCTCATAATGAGGCAGTTTTCTTTATTTTGTTAAACGTCTTAGTTGTACCGTTTACATAGTATCAGTTAATATTTTTTTGAAATAAGGAAATGGTAATTGTACCTCCAACACTTTTTTTGAACTTCGTTGTTGTATGATCATTTATGACACATCAGGAGCTGCGTATTATAGTGCTTTGGTTTGTTTATAGCATTATCTTCCTATAATGCCGGCGCTAGCTGCCTTTTTAATACCCAAAGCAGTATTCTTTCGGAGCCTTGGATTAGCAACAAAATTGTTAGTTATATTGATGTTCCGTAGGTTCAATGCTTTACAGAGAATTGTGAGAGGTAGGGAGAAATGTTTCATTTCTTCTTGATTACTATTATGTATTTACTAAAGCCGGATGTTATTTCATTTGTATGATTTTCGGGAGCTTTGCTTATGAATTAAATGTTTAAATACAAAATAAATTGAGATTTGCAAGTTGAAAGTCACAAGACTCTTAATTATACTTATTATATTAGTAATTATGAGTCTATGCATATTTTGAATGGGAGGACTGGAAATGACGGTCTCTTACGATAAACTATGGAAAATATTAAAGGAACGAGAAATGATGAAAACAGATTTAGTCCGTGCAGCCAAAATTAGTACTAATGCTATGGCTAAGCTTGGTAGAAATGAGGACGTACGAGTTGGAGTATTGGTGAAAATCTGTTTGTGTCTTGATTGTACATTTAATGATATTATTGAAATCATTCCAAATAAAAAGTAACAGAATACAGCTGGCATAAATATAGAACGGAGGATGAGGGGAATGCCGATACGTTTATGGCCAAATGATTTTGCAAAGAAAGAACATATAACCTCTGGTGAAAGATTCTTACTAAGAAATGCAGGTAAGAATTTTAAAGATGGTCATTTTGCAATAGATATAGATCCAGTTAAAATGAGCAGTCCGTCACTAAAAATGGGCTTATACTTATCGCCTTCAGAAGGGCTGGTTACATTTTCGCTGTTTCCAGGCGAACCGAATATTCAGCTAATGGAAGTATATATTAATCATGTAAAAATGGTTGAAGCAAAAATACATGAACGCCTCCTTGATTCTAAGATTTTAATTATTCGCTCTGAAGACTATAAGGTGTTGAAGTTTCCTTATAAGCATATGATTTTATTCCAGAATGAGACAAGCATAAAACATAATGGTTCGATAGAGGAACGAAAACGATTAGCGGAATATGCTTCATATAAGTTCTTTCATCCCGTTGATGTGAACGGGCCTATTAAGTATGTCAAAGATCTTAGAATTTTTGATTCTATTCGAAAAGAGTATGATCCTAATTTTAGGAGTATAGCAGAACTTGAACAAAAAGCAGTGTTTGAAAGACTGGCGCCAGAATATACGATAGTCATGAACGAAGTCGAACATGTTCAAGTTCCTGTCAATAGAAATTTTCATTCAGAAGAAGAAATGCTTATAACTGGAAATGAGTTAGAATTTAAGACATTTTTTCTAGATGAATATCAGGTTGGCCTTGTAAATGATATGGGACGAGGTCATAGGGTAATACTTGCAAACCCGGGGGCTGGTAAGAGTGTTCTGTTACTGTCAAAAGCTTTCAAATATGCCAGCATGTATAAAGAATCAAATATCCTTTTAACATGCTACAACAGTAATTTAGCAGATGCGTATTGTTTTAAACGCAGTTGTGCTAATTTTGGCGATAATAGTAATCTGCATATTATGACATTTCATAAACTTGTTAAGAAGATTTATGAAGACTGTCTTCATATGCGTTGTGAATCTAATATAGCATCCCCTGAAGAAATAAGTAGATGCATTGAGCTTGTTAAAAATGGAAAATTGACACTTCGCTTTAAAGCCATTTTTATTGATGAAGTTCAAATATTTGATCCCCAATACTTAGAACTTTGCTACTTACTATTGGAAAAGGCAGAAGATAATGTTTTTTTAATGGCGGGTGATCTGAATCAGACTGTTCGTAAGAAAAGTAGGCGAGGGGATGTCCCTTGGAAAAAAATAGCTGGAGTTTCGTTGGACTTCACAGGTCGTGTTCGCTATATTAAAAAGAATTATCGCAACAGTAGGGAGATAGGGCTTTACTTGCGCCATATGCTGCAGCATATGAATAACCGATTTAAAATGCTTGATATAATTAATTATAAAGAGTTTGAATATGATTCGTTTGAAATAAATGATAAAAAGAGTTTGGCTTTAAAAGTTACGACAGGTGTGGACCGAATTAACATAAAGGACGAGACTATTAATGCAATAAAGGAAATCGCATTCAAGTATAAGGTAAGTTACTCTGATATTGCAGTACTGTTTCCGTATAAGAAACATAAGCTTGTCAAGTACTATTTTTTGCACTGGTTGCAGCAAGCACTTGATGACGAAGATATCCCATATTCGTTGATTACATCTTCTTCCGACAGCATACTTGATCGCAAGCGGTATAGTGATACAAATGGAGTAGTGGTATCTACAATAGATTCTTGCTTAGGGTTGGATTTTAAAGCTGTTATACTAACTGGCTTGTATCCGTATAACTTTGTGTTTGGCGATTCTTTCTACAAAAAAACGATTTCTTCATGGAGTGTAATCAAGACGATGCCTGAAGATGATCAGGCTCAGTTCCAGAGTCAGATGAGGGCATTATATACAGCATGCTCGCGCGCAAGGGACGTGTTATACGTTTTGAGTGACTTGATATCTGGGTCACCCATGGAAGAAATTTTAAAAAAGTAAGGAGACGAGTATTATTATGGCAAGCAATTACAATATAATAGCCAATTATATCGTGTCAAAATATATAGAGCGAGTATCCGGGAAAGATTTAGGAGAAATACTTGTTGATGAAGATCCGTCAAAACGAGTAATGGTTGGAATGCTTGCAGAAGACAGGGTGGAGGCAAAATTTGAAGGCGGATATGTAGAGAACACAAGTACAAAATTTGATAGTATTCCATCTATCAGCATTTCTTTTGTTGTTGAAAATACTGAAGAAGGAATACTTAATGTTATACCATCAGGCCTTCTTTTTTATATGATAGAACCTGATTATGAAAAGACCGTACAGTATATCTTAAAAAGATATTCTGAAAAAGATCTGGAGAATTATACTAGCATTCTGCAGCTTTGTGAAAAATACCCTGATATTAAGTTTAATTTACCATTGACTTATAAAAAGATAGATATTGCTTCTGCAATGGGGGATGGTATACCTATTTTATTATCAGATATGGTCACTGGTCAAACGTTCCATCTGAAAGAAAAAATAAGTGAGAAGCTTGGAACCATTCTAAATCATGTCTCAAGTGAAATCCGCATTGTATCGAAGAATCGTATTAGTTTCTTTGATCTTACAGATCCTGACCGGTTTCACTTGGTTACAGGGGTAAAAGATGAAAAAGTACAACCGCGTTGGGATATTGATGTGGTTTGTAACGTAAGAGAAGAAGGGAATACTCTACGTTTCTTACTTCAAATGGTTAATACAACACCAGTGCATGATAACAAGAATACCGGATACTTGCCTAAGATATTTGATGCAGGTCTATGCATAAGAGGAAATGATAAAATTGTATTTCAGAACATTCCACTTGATTATTTTAGTGGAACATATAAAGAAAGAGATTCAATCTATGCTGTAACAGAAAATGCTTCGGCCAAGTATTTCATGGAAAAGAACGAAATACGGACAGAGAATATACCAGTTTATTACCAGAAGCGCTTAGTGACAAAAGATGACTTGAAAGAATATGTAACCTTTGAAAAACTCATTCTAGATCCACTTTCAAATCTGCGATATATCCTCTCGAGGATGAAGAAAGACTATGAGAAATGTGAAGACGATTTTGAACTAAAACAGAGTAAGCTATCACATCAGGCTCGATTAAAGTATCAAAATGCTTTGAGAGAATATAAAAATGAAATTACACGATTCAGTAACGGGATCAAGCAGATTGAATATAAAGATTATGTTCGGAAAGCATTTTACTATATGAATAAGACTTTCCAAACGAAATTGAAGGGTCAATCAAAGAACATAAGAGGGTGGCGACTCTTTCAGATTGTTTTCATCGTATCAATGATTGGAGAAGTTATTCGGAGTGAATATCAGGATGACTCCTCTTTAGCTTATGCTGACATCGACGTTGCGAATCTCCTATATTTTCCTACTGGTGGCGGCAAAACAGAAGCATTTCTGGGAATTACCGTGTTTGCAATGTTTTTTGATCGGCTTCGAGGAAAGGATCAGGGAATTACTGCTTTTCTTAAGTATCCATTACGTTTATTAGCTGTTCAACAGCTAGATCGAGTGTTGTCTATAGTAATGCAAGCTAATGTCGTTAGACAAGAAAGCATTGAGCTCGCTCTGACCACGGAGTTCCGTGTTGGTTTTTACGTTGGAAAAGATAATACTCCGAATAAAATAAGTAAAAAAGAGAAATTAAGTAGTCGAGGTGAGCAGCAAAAGAATCTGGATTTATTGTTGGAAAGTGATCAGGATACTTTAAATGAATACTATCGATTTATTGATAGATGCCCGTGTTGTGGCAAAAAAATGGTAAATGTACGATTCAATAAAGAACTATGGGTATTGGAACACGTTTGTGAAAATCCAGATTGTAATACATTTGTTCTGCCGCTATTTATTGTGGATAGTGAAATCTATCGGTATTTACCATCAATCGTTATTAGCACGATCGATAAGATGTCATTGATCGGTATAAGTAACGAATTTAAAGCGCTATTTGGACAGGTGAAACGCTATTGCCCGATTCATGGTTTCTCTACTGGATCAAAATGTACCTGCGCAGAGTCTGGCTGCAGCGGACGTGCGCAGGCGGTTGGCTATCTGAAAGACCCTGTTCCAACACTGTTTATTCAGGATGAGATGCATCTAATAAAGGAAAGTTTGGGAACATTTGATGCCCATTATGAATCCTTTATTTATTACTATGCTAAGAAAATGGTAAAGCCAGAGCACCGTAAAAGAATCCGTTATATAGGTGCAACCGCAACCATTTCTATGTATCAGGAACATATCCGGAACCTATATCATATGGAACCTAAAAGGTTCCCATGTGAGTACCCGGCCATTAAGAGCGGAGAAGATTTTTATTCATATACTGATGAGAATGATATAACACGTATCATTCTTGGTTATGCACCTTATGGAAGGTCTATCACTGATGGGATGTGGGAATCAGTATATATTATGCGCCTTGTGGTTTACAATATGATGAATCATATAGATGAAAGCTATGAAAGTGTAAAACATTTGGGATTTACCTCATCAATGGAGGCGTATGAGAACATGCTCTTCGATTATTGGATTGAGCTAGTATACAACAATAGAAAGCAGGATGCTATTGAATTGGAAAATGCTTTCCAGAATCAGGCGAATAATATCTTGGCATCAAAGGGGATCCCTTTATATGTGATTAAAGAAATGACGAGCGATGTCGATTTTCAAACTGTCAGAAAGACATTGTTTGATATTCAGGCAAACAGAAAAAACGTTACAAGTACTAATTTAATTTTGGCAACGAGTACAATATCTCATGGTGTAGATGAGGATTCGTTTAATATAATGTATTTTTTTGGAATGCCAAATAATAATGCTGAGTACATACAAGCATACTCTCGTACTGGACGAAAGTATACAGGAATAGTGATTGACATTATTCGTCTAATGAGAGTGAGGGATCGATCCTATTTAAAAAATTTTGTAACATTTCATCAGAATAAGGATGATCTTGTTGAATCTGTACCAATTAACCGATGGGCAAAAAATGCTATATATAGTACATTGCCAGGTATTCTATCCGGCGTTATTATGCAATATTATACAATCCTTACAGGTGCAGATCATCTATATCATGCTGTAAAAGTAAAGAAACTACTAATAGATGAAGTCATTAGGATAGATGATGTTATCAATCTGATAGTTGCTATTTATGACTGTAGAGATAACGAAAAAATGTCTCTTGCTTACAAGGAAATTATTGCGGAGGAAGTAACCAGTATTCTGAATGGCATACAAAACGGGAATTTTACCAAAGATGATTTTTTGTCAGATGCAATTGGCTGCTATTCTCATGGAAAATTAAAACCAATGAGAAGTTTGCGCGATACAGAAGAGCAAATCGAGATTAAATTAAGGTGATGCTATGAAACGGAGTAAAAATCAAGCAGTTTATAAATTTTTGCCTGAAACTTGGGTATCTGAACGAGACGAATCAAATGTTGCGGTGACTGCGAAAATCACAAAATGGAATTATGATAAAATGCAGGGAATCTACGATGATTTCATCGAAAATGAGATTAAAAGGCAGATAGAACTGTTTGGGAAAAGAGGAGGCGACATCAGGTCTTTTGATATTCGAAGTGATGTACATTCTTTTTCTATAGTTGAGCCTAAATGTCTCGAAGGAATCCCAGATGTTTATGGAGAAATGTCTCCACTAGTCTTTTATTGTAGTGCGTGTGGACATGTAGTAGAAAAACGTTATGCCAGCGAATTGGATAAATATATTTGGAATTGCACTAATCCGGAATGTAAAAAGCATCATACAGTGAAGCAACTGCAGATGATCTATGCATGTGAGTGTGGATTCGCACAGGGCGTTAGAATTCCATATCTTAAGGGCTACCATAGTTTCAAGTATTATCCGAATGAAAGTCAATTTAAAATGTTCTATAAGGTGGGAAATAGTGAGAAAGCCGTAGACATTGCTATGATGTGCCCGACTTGTAATTCACGCCTTTTGCCAGACAATGCGAATGCTGGACGAAATTATAAGGCGTTTACGCTTTGCGTCATTAACTTGATTGATACTCGAAGTGGAGAATTCTATAAGCGAGGAGAAGAAGCGAAGAAGGCCATTATTGCAAAGTGGTTCGGAAAAATGACACAAAAAGAATATGAGAACATTTTAAATAATGTTGAGGAAGCATTCAGTGAACGATTTCGTACGAGTACTCAACGACAAGAGATAGAAGAAAAGTATAATAAATGGGTGGCGCAGGGAATTATCCCAAGAGAACTTGCAGATACGCTCATTCAACAGGAAGTATCTTCGCTTCAGGCAAATAGTCTTAGTATAGAACGATTTGCAAATGATTGTGATGAAATATTTGCAGGTTTTAGTAATTTGAATACTGTCGCATATGCTGAATGGATAAACAATTTTTCCTTTAAGTTAATGCAGTATAATACAATTAAATATGCCAAACGTACGATTACCCTTGATGACTCAATAAGTCGTCAATTAGAAATGGATTTTATAGAATCTCCTCAGGATATATATTGTTTGCATGAGAAATTGGGTATATCCAATATGCAGGTATCTAGTGATATTCAGATAGTAAATTGTACATATGGGTATTCACGGCGTGCATTTGATCCTAAGAAATCGACAAATAAAAACAGTCGTTTGAAACTGAATGCATATGATAAAACAAAAGATGGGTCTGCTAATCTTGTATATGGTGCAAAGCTTGATACTGAAGGAATTCTTTTTGAAATCAGTCAGAGCAAAATCATTGAATGGTTATGGAAGAACCATATTATTAGAGAAGAGCAACTTCCTGATATGGGTGATGAACAAGCTATAAAGAGATGGTTTGCAGAATATGTTCACAGTGATGTGATTTCTATGTTCGGCGATATCGATGATAGTGAATCTATTACCAAGAATGTATTTGGTTTACTCCATTCAATGTCTCATGCTTTTATCCGTATGGCGGGAGAGATTAGTGGATTGAGTAGTAATTCACTTACAGAGATTATTATTGTTGAAACCGCAAGTATTTTTATTTATGCTCAAACAAGTCAAGGAATACCACTTGGAGCGTTATCTGGAATGGCAGAAATGCGTTATGAGTATTTTTTGCGTCGCGTGTATGAGGATTCACGAAACTGTGTATTTGATCCTATATGTACAGATAGAGACAATACCGCTTGCAGTGGATGTTTGATTATTCCTGAAATTTCTTGTAATCATTATAATGCGGAACTTGGAAGAAAGTACATATACTCTATCGAAGAGGCAGGCAGTCCTCAAATTGGATTTTGGGAGATGTAGATATGGCTCATATGTACCCGAAAAATATAGCAGAGTATACTCCTGAGGATTCGGAAAGAATTGTGTATATGGAGCTCAAAACTCAGTTGCCAGATACATGGGATGTCTTTTATTCAGTCCCATGGACATCATATAAGCGGGGCCGATGTATTAAATCAGAAGCTGATTTTATTGTATGTAGTCCTGAATATGGATTCCTTTGTCTGGAGGTAAAAGGTGGAAGCCAGATTAGAAAAGAGCATGATATCTGGTATTTGAGTGACTATGAAAATGGAGAAAGAAAGTTGAATTGCTCTCCATATGATCAAGCCGAAAAAAGCATGTATTATTTTGAATCAGTGTTTTCAAATATGTATAGCATCAGTTATCCTGGGATATTTGGAGCTGGTGTAGTATTCCCTTTTTATTCGATCCCAGAAGAACTTAATTTAGATAATCGAGAAAGAGAATGTACAATAGACTGTTATGACCTTAATCATCTTTCTATGCGAATTAAGAAGATATTTAAGTTATGGGGAGGATCCTCTTATGGGTTACGGGTCTATAACGCTGAACATCATAAAGCTTTAGTTGAATTAATACGTGATAGGATTGCAATATCGGCAGCTGCTGGAGCGTTAGTACGATATAAAGAGCAACAACTGCAAGTAATTAACCGGGTACAAGATAATTATGTTTATTTTCTGAGTAATGTGAGGAGATTTTATATAAAAGGCGGCGCTGGAACAGGTAAAACTTGGATTGCAAAAAAGATGGCAATACAAAATGCGAAAACAATAGATAAAAAAGTACTGTTTCTATGTGCTTCAAAGAGATTAGTTGATAAAGTAAAGGAAGATTTACCTGATAGTATAGATGTAATGACAATGACGGATATTCTAAGTATTGTTTCAGATACAATGTCAGATTATGCGGCACCTATGTATCAAGGAATATCAGAGAGTATTTATTTATATCCCAAATATGATGCGATTTTTGTCGATGAGGCACAGGATTTTAATCAGGAATGGGCTGGAATCGTAAGAAAAATGTTACGCGATGATAGTTCTGTACTAGGAGTTTTTTATGATGATGTTCAAATAATACGAGAAGAAAGTTTTGGTAATGCTTTTGATATTCCAAGTCAACCATATCTTCTTCGAGAGAATATTCGTAATACTGCAAATATATATCAGTGGACAGCTGAAAAAACAAATCTTGGCAAAGATGTGGTTGTAAACCCAGTAGAAGGACCAACCCCGGTTACAGAAATACTATCAGACCGATATGAGTTAACGAATAAACTAGAGACTCTTTTAAAAAAATACTTGGAGGATGAACATCTGAGTAATAATTCAATGATAATTATTACTGAAAACAAGAATCAATTGCTTTCAGAGTATGCGAATGGAATTGCAAAATGGAGATTTGTGGATCATACTGCAATGAATGAAAACGAAATACAAGTGGTTTCGATTGAAGATTTCAAAGGTTTAGAGTCCGATATGGTAGTATATATACATAATATAAATACTACAGATAATTTGAATTACATTGCTTATACGCGAGCAAAATACTACTTGATAGAATTGATAAGGAGATAATTCATGGCTAAAAATGCATCTTTCATTCGATGGGCTGGTGGAAAAGGATGGTTTATACCTACAGCTCAGATGATGGTCCAAAATATACAGTTCAATAATTATATAGAACCATTCATGGGAGGTGCATCAATATTCTTTTCGTTGAATCATCTGAATCGTGCATACTTATCAGACATTAATCATGAGTTAGTGAATACCTTTATTCAGATAAGGGATAATTTGGAGATGGTTACTGAAAAGTTAAGAGAATACAGAACAGATAAAGAGTCTTATTATTTAATACGTGATTTAGATCCAGCTGACCCCGTAGAAGAGGCTGCACGGTTTTTATATTTGAATTTTTATTCATTTAATGGAATATATAGGGTTAACAATAAAGGAAAATTTAATGTTCCTTATGGTAGACGGTCAGGAGAGTTTAATTATGAACGGCTTGAAATAATAAGAGACAAATTGCAAATAGCAGATATACGTTGTCAGGACTTTTCTAAATGCAGAGATGTTATTCGTCGAGGAGATATGGTGTTTTTAGATCCTCCCTATGCAGTATCCAGTAAATCGACTGATAATGATATGTTCATTGCATATAATCCAACGCTGTTTTCGTTAACAGACCAAAAAAGACTCGCCCAACTAGTAGATTATATTCAGGAAGTCGAAGCATATTTTATTTTAACGAATGCCCATCATCCAGAAATCGTTAAGATTTTTGACGGAAGAGGAGAGATGTTAGAGTTTGATCGTACTTGTAATATTGGGGGTAAGGCAGCTAAAAGAGGCAAGGTTCAAGAATACGTTTTTACAAATATTCCTGGAATAAGTAGAGGGGAGGCTGGAGAATAATGTCTAAAACAAATTGGGAAAAGATGGTTTTTGAAAAATCTCTGAATTCAGCCAAAAGTGCTCGTCGTAAACAATTTGATACATTAAAAATCAAAGCTGATGATCTTCCAAAGTATATCGACGAAGGTTGGGAGCAAAGTAAAGAATACAAGAATCCCAAATATATTGGTGTAACACGAGAAAAAGAAATCCAAGAACAGTTTGAAAATAAAATCTGGTTGCTATTTGCAAACATGGGTTTTACAACCATGAATGCAGATGGTGAGTTTTACATGTCTTATGATTTTCGCGATGAATCGTTGGTGCAGCAGATAGATGTACTGGCTGTAGATGACGAAACAATTATTATAGTTGAATGCCGTGCTGCCAATGAGATGATAGACATCAGTTTTTCTGCAGAAATAAAAGAATTTTGTGATCACATTTCTGGATTAAGGAAAGAGGCACTTAAGCAGTATCCAAATAGAAAAACAAAGTTTATTTGGGCAACACATAATTATATTATGCAGAAAAAAGACCTTATTGCTCTTGATAAGGCCGGAATTACATATTTTAATGATTCATCGGTTGAATACTATTCTGACCTTTCAAAGCATCTTGGCTCCTGCTCAAGATATCAACTATTGGGGCACTTATTCGCTAATCAGGAAATTAAAAATATGGATAATAGGGTTCCTGCTATTCAAGGAAAAATGGGGGGATACACGTATTATTCATTTTCTATTGAACCTGAAAAATTACTTAAAGTTGGATATGTACTTCACCGAAATGAAGCAAATCAAAATATGATGCCAACATATCAACGTATTATTAAGAAAGCTAGGCTGACCTCTATTAGAAATTTTATTAATGATGGAGGATATTTCCCTAATTCTATAATAATAAGTATTGATACCGGGGGTAAAGGAGTTGTCTTTGATCAGTCTGGCACAAAAGTTGAAGGGTCAATATCAAAGCTAGGGATTTTGCATATACCCAAAAAGTATAGGACTGCGTATATTATTGATGGACAGCATCGTTTGTATGGTTATTCGGATTCAAATTATGCAAGTACGAACACCATCCCAGTGGTTGCATTTATCGATTTGGATCGTACAGAACAAATAAAGTTGTTCATGGATATCAATGAAAATCAAAAGGCAGTCCCAAAGTCTTTGCGAGTAACTCTGAACGCAGATATGCTATGGGAATCAAAAGACATGAATGAAAGGAGACAGGCTCTACGATCCAAAATTGCACAAATGCTTGGAGAAGAACCCACATCACCTTTGCGCTCTCGTGTTATCGTCGGCGAGGCAGAAGCAGCACCCGGAAGATGTATTACAATAGAAGCCATACAGGCAGCACTAAAAAAGTGTAGTTTTTTTAATATTTATAATAAAAAGAATGAATTAATCACACAGGGGACTTTCGACTTAGATGACAACCAAGAGTCATGTGATCTTTTTTATCCTTTTATAGAACGCTGTTTTAAATATATACGTGAAAATTGTTTAGACGAATGGAATAAAGGTGATAAAGACGATGGAATGTTGACTATTAACCGGGGGATTCACGGTGTGATTAGAGTGATTGATGACATTGTGAATATGCTGGTTGAAAAGGAAATGATAACTCCAAAGACTCAAGAAGTCGAGGATATATTTAGCTTGATTAGTTATTATTTGAAACCTCTAACAACGTATATTAATGGGCTAGATGAAGAACAAAGAAAAGAAATAAAAAAGGTCTTTGGCGGTGGCGGTGATGTCCGTTTCTGGCGCGCATTTCAAAAGGCAATTGCGGATGCCAGACCTGATTTTAAACCAGAAGGATTAGAGGATTATTGGTTAAATGAGGCAAAGACTTTTAATGAGACAACTCGTATAATGATTGGAGAAATAGAAAACAAGATAAAAACGATTATTGCTGATAGTCTTCAAGATTATTATGGAGAGGCTTGGTTGGTCAAAGGGTTGCCCAAGAATATTTATAAGAAAGCAAAAAAAGTTGCAGATGATAAAACATATGATTTGCTATCGAATGATGGTGATGTGGAAGATGTTGATATATGGGATTTTGTTCAGCTTGCAGATTATCAACCAATTGTGCTGAATGGTAAAAACTGGTCTACGTTTTTTGAGGATTATTTGGTTCGACCAGAAGAAAGTAAGATTGCAGGTGGCAAAGAAGCAAAGACACAATGGATTCTAAGATTGAGTGCAATTAAGAATAAATTAGCAAAGGAGTCATACAGTGTCCCAGTTGATGAGTATAGTTATGTGAAAAGCATACATGAATGGATTATGGAGTTGTTGACTCTATAGAAATAATCTAGATTGATTATTCTCCTCGGTTGATTATAGTACCTTTCACGGAGAAATAGATCTATTGTCACGGAATGCTAAACCAGTAACGTTACCATTGGTGTTATCCTGGTAGGGGATATGCGATAATGTATATTATATTGCGCAAATTTAAAGCTGATTAAAAAAGACACAGTTCCAAGTTCCTTATGGAATTAAGTTGGCATACATATTCCCAAGAAAGGAAGGAGGAACTTTGTCTGGTGACATTATTTTAGGTTGCTCAGGACGCGATCCATAATGAGATAAAGGATGTAGTTATTATTTATGCGAGCAATGCGAATAATTGAATCTTAATCAATCAATCTACGATTTTGTCCCTTATGAAAGTGAAGGAACTATGCTCTATCGATCCCGGAGTTACCCACCTAAGTGGAAAACTCCGGCTGATAGGAACAATTATTGAGATAGTCAAGACACTGTGTATTTGACGCTTACACTGTTTCATTGCCATCCGTTAGATAAAAGAAGACAATTTGATTGTCACAATGTTAATACAGAAGCGCAGAAATAGGAGTACACTATTTCTGCGCTTCATGAGCATTATTAAACGTAAACGTAAAACTTAGTGGTAACAGTCAAATGCTACGCCCCCGGGTAATAAAAGCACCGCATTTTCAGCGGCGCTTATAACACTCCTCTGGAAGAACGTTTGACCACG
>OCTX012115071.1_pt1 | contig 13564 bp, 14 predicted proteins | sample 1539691 | NCBI WGS metagenome assembly OCTX01 (sample SAMN02144231, study PRJEB22623) | gut metagenome | biome: sheep rumen | host: Ovis aries | place: New Zealand
CCGATCTCACTGGCCAGGGAGCGAACTAAGACCTTCCGAAACTCGAAGATCTACATGACATCGACACCGACCATCCGCACCGGGCAGATCTGGAAGGCCCTGGAAGGTGCCGACATTGAAAAGCACTACTTTGTACCGTGTCCGCACTGCGGTGAGTTCATCGAGTTAAAGTTCCAACAGCTGAAATGGCCAGATGAGAAGGAAGGCATGACCGCTTCAGAGCGGGCGGATCAGGCCGTGTATGTCTGCCAGAAATGCGGATGCGTGATCACGGATCAGCACAAGGACCGGATGCTTCGTTTCGGCGAGTGGCGGACGGTCAGGGAAAACAATGCGGTACACCGGAAGGTCGGCTTCTGGATCAGCACGCTCTACTCTCCCTTCGTCCGCTTTTCAGAGATCGCTCTGGAGTTCATGCAGAGCAAGGATGATCCGGAGAAGCTGCAGAACTTCGTCAACTCCTGGCTCGCGGAGCCATGGGAAGACACCAAGCTGAAGACCAGCGCAGACACGGTGATGGAGCGGCAGACGGACGTACCGGAGTACCAGATCCCGAACTGGGCGCGGATGCTCACGGGCGGCGTGGACGTGCAGGAGACCTCCCTGTACTGGACGATCCGGGCTTGGGGAAACTTCATCACATCTCAGAACATCTGCCATGGGCAGGCAACGTCCTGGGCAGACATCGAGCGAGTGATGAACCTGGCCTACCAGAAGGAGGACGGCGAGCAGCTGGTTGTGGCCCTGTGCCTGATCGACTCCGGATACGATGCCGACAGTACATACGACTTCTGCGCGAACAACTCAGACTGGGCGCTCCCGGTCAAAGGCTCCTCCAATCCGATGATGAGCCACTTCAAACTGTCCAAGATCAACAAGCCTGATTCTAAGGCCTTCGGAATGAACCTCGTCCTCGTGGACGGCGATAAGTACAAGGACATGATCGCGGCCAGGATGAAGAAGGACAACGGGACCGGAGCTTGGATGGTCTATGACGGATGCGACATGGAATACGCGGAGCAGGTCACCGCCGAGCACAAGGTCAATGTCAAATCCGGAAGCCGCATCGTTCAGAGGTGGACACTGAAGCGCAGCCATGCCGACAACCACTACCTCGACACCGAGGTATACGCCATGGCGGCGGCGGACATCATGGGCGTTCGGTCGATGCATCTGGACGAGGAACCGGAGGTGAAAAAAGAGCCTCCGAAACAGGATCCTCCCTCTCCGGAGGAGAACTGGATCCGCGCAAACGAAAACTGGGTATAAGGAGAAATGACCTATGGCAGAGGTAGCAAGCACTCCTGCAGAGCGTCTGGCGCAGGTGCAGGAGGCCATTGTTAAAGTCCTTTATGGCGGTCAGTCCTACCAGATCGGCTCCCGAAAGCTGACAAGGGCAGACCTGTCACTCCTTCGGGAGATGGAAAAGGAACTGAGAGCAGAGGTCGCTGCGGAGAACGACACCCCCTTCCTGGACGATACCTACGTGGCTGTATTTGATTCGCGTTAGGAGGTGTGTATGAAGAAGGGGACCTATAAAGATCTTGCAGGCCAAAGATTCGGCAGGCTTATAGCTATTGATCGTGTTGGAGAGACGGCACAGGGAAGATCTCTGTGGTTTTGCGAATGTGATTGTGGAGGCGGAACAATAGTTTCCGTGAGCGATCTTCAGAATGGACATACGCAGAGCTGTGGGTGCATCAGAAAAGAAAACACAAAAGCGATGTTCACGAAGCACGGCCTCAGAAACACAAGGCTTTACTGTATTTGGCTCGGAATGAAAAAAAGAGTCACGAATCCAAATTCTGCATACTGGGAATGCTATGGCGGCAGAGGAATCGGTATGTGTGATGAATGGATGAACGATTTCGAATCTTTCTATAACTGGTCTATGAGCAATGGGTATGCGGACAATCTTTCAATCGACAGGATCGACAATGATGGCGATTACGAGCCTTCGAATTGCAGATGGGCGACGAGTAGCGAACAGGCATTGAACCGCAGGCCGAGAAAGAAGGTGGCGGTATGAGTTGGCTTGACAATGTGATCGCCTTCTTCTCTCCCGAGTGGGGAGCGAGGCGGCAGGCGTGGCGAAATGCCCTGGACGAGATCCGGAACTATGACGCAGGCAACTTCAGCAGGTTGAACGCCAACTGGCGCGTGTTCAACGAGTCGGCGGAAATGACCGACCGTGATGCAAGGGAATATGTCCGGGCGAGGGCGAGGGACTTGGAGCGCAACTCCGACATCATGAATTCGGTGATCGGGGCATACAAGCGCAACGTAGTCGGTCGGGGATTTCAACTGCAGGCGAAGACCGCAAAGTCTGCCACCAACAAGGAGCTGGAGAAGCTCTGGAAGCGGTGGTGCAAGGCCAGAAACTGCGATGTGACCGGGCAGCAGTCCCTAAACGAGATTCTGCGAATGGCCGTGGTCAGGAAGAAGGTGGACGGCGGCGTCCTGTTCGTCAAGAGGTACACGAGGGACGGCTTCATTCCATTCTCCCTTCAGATGGTGGAGGTGGACGAGCTGGACCCGCTGCAGGTGACTCCGAGGAACAAGTCCTGCCGGGTAGTCGGCGGCATCGAGTACAACGAGTACAACCGTCCGGTTGGCTACTGGATCAAGACCTATCAGATTGACGGCTTCACGATTGCCGATCCGGTCTTCGTGAAAGCGGACGATGTGATCTTCTACTACTCGAAGAAGCGTCCGAGCCAGATCAGGGAGATGTCGGACATGAGCCAGACGATCACCAGGATCAGGGACGTGAACGAGTTCATCACGGCGGTGTCCGTCAAGCAGCGCATCGAGGCCTGCCTGTCGGTCTTCATCAAGAAGCAGCTGCCTGTGACTGGCATCGGCAGGAGTGGCGCGCCTTCCGCTTCGGAGCGGTTTGATTATGACGGCAAGACTCTGACTCCCGGCATGATCAAGGAGCTGAATGCCGGAGACGATGTTTCGGTGGTAAATCCGACCGGACAGTCCGCAGACGCTACATCCTTTGTGAAGCTCCAGCAGAGACTTGTCGGCGCAGGCCAGGGCATCAGCTACGAGGCCACAAGCCGGGACATGTCCGAGACCAACTACGCATCTGCCAGACAGGGCGCAATCGAGGACGAGCTGACATTCGTGGAGGAGCAGGATAAGTTGCTGGCCGTCCTGGACGAGATTTACGAGACCTTCGTGATCTCCTGCGTTCTGGCCGAGCAGATCTCCGCTCCCGATTTCTGGGAGAACAAGGAGAAGTACCTCGAACATGAGTGGATCATCCAGCCGAAGAAGTGGATCGATCCGCAGAAGGAAGCGAATGCGACCAAGACCGCTCTGAACACCGGAGTGAAGACATTCAAGCAGGTATCCGCGGAGAACGGCACGGACTGGCGTGTCCAGATTGATGACATGGCAGAGGTGATCGAGTATGCAGAAAAGAAAGGAATCGACATAAGAGGAGTGTTATTCGATGGCAAGCTGCAGAACGAAAAAGAAGAAGCCTCGCCAGAAGATGACGAAGGCGCAGATGATGAAGGTGATCAAGTACGCAGAAAAAAGGGGAATTGATCTGAGAGGAGTGTTATTCGATGGCAAGCTGCAGGAAGAAGCTCCGCCAGCTGGCGATGGCGCAGGCGGCGGAGGCGAAGAGACAGATCTTGACGAGGGCGGCTCCGAAGACGGAGACGAATCCGATGGAGAAGAATAAGGGCATCCGGGAGCTTTGCGACTGCCAGATCAGGGCGGTCGAGGGCGAGGGAAACGAGAGGACATTCACCCTCTCCTTCTCTTCAGAGGAACCATATGACAGATGGTTTGGAGCTGAGATCCTTGACCACTCAGAAGGGTGCGTGGATCTGGACAGACTCAATTCCATCGGTGTTGTTTTATTTAACCATGACCGGAGTGCCGTGGTCGGCAAGATCAACCGGGCGTGGATCGAGGAAGGTCGCGGCAATGCCGAGATCACCTTTGACTCGGACGATATGTCCGAGACCATCTACCAGAAGGTCAAGGGCGGCACGCTGAAAGGCGTGTCGGTCGGCTACATGGTAGAGAACTGGGAGGAAGTAATGCCGAACAAGCAGTCTCAGGACGGCAGGTTCACGGGACCATGCTCCATCGCTAAGAAGTGGGCACCTTACGAGGTGAGCATCGTCAGCGTCCCTGCAGACCCTACGGTCGGAGTCGGGCGTTCGCTGGATGACGGCGGCGTGGACGAGTTCTACGAGACCTACGTGAGGCAACTTCAATATAACAAAAATCTTACAAAAGGAGGCAACCACCATGAGTAGAGAACAGATCCTCGCTCGCCAGCATGAACTGCTGCAGCTCGCACAGTCCGAAGGCAGAGCGATGACGGCAGATGAAAGAGCCGAGTTCGACAGCCTGCAGAGATCTCTCGAAGCACTCGACCGTGCGGCAGAGAACAACGCAGGAAGCGGAGATGCTGGCCACGCTAATCAGCAGAGACAGCAGACCGCGCCTGACGGTCAGGGGGGCACTGATCCGACGGAGGACACACAGAGAGCCGTGACTGCGGAGCGTGAGCGTATCCGCCAGATCACAGACCTTTGCAGCGAGTTCGGAATGGAGTCCCGTTCCTTTATCGATGACGGGAGTACCGTGGAGGCGGTACGGGCGGCAGTGATCGAGCATATGCGCACGAACCACGCTCCGCTTTCCGGCAGGGCGACCATTACCGACTCTGACGAGGACAAGTTCCGCAGGGCGGCGGTGGACGGCCTGACGATGCGTTCCGGCGTGTCCTTGGAACAGCCTGCAGATGGAGCTAACCAGTTCAGAGGCATGAGCCTGCGTGATCTGGCCATCGAGTGCCTGTCTCGCGATGGCAACCGCTCCGCATCCGAACTGATCCGCATGAGTTCCGATGACCTGTACACGGAACTGGCGAGACAGTTCTACAACCCGACTGCGGCCTTCCCGGTCATCATGGATCAGACGATCCGTAAGTCCATCGTGGAACTTTACAACCACGTGCCGACCACCTTCCAGGAGATCACCACCAAAGGATCCCTGCCGGACTTCAAGACCACCTCTGACCACGAGTACATGATCGGCGGCGTAGGCGACTTCATCAAAGTGCCGGAGAACGGCGAGATCAAGCCGGATATGCCGAGAACTGAGCTTCTGCCGCAGCGCAAGCTCGAGACCTACGGAAAGCAGTTCTCCATGACCCGTCAGGCCTTCATCAATGATGACATAGGCTTCCTGACCAGAGTTCCTGGCCTGTATGCAACGGCGGCGAAGAAGACCATCGACAAGCAGGTCTATAAGATCCTTTTCGACAACCCGGCCATCTTCGATGGAAAGACCCTGTTCCACGCAGATCACAAGAACCTGATCGGATCCGGCGCAGCTCCGTCTCAGGCAACTATCCAGGCGATCATCCTTCAGATGCAGAAGCAGACGGACCAGTTCGGGGAGCCGATCTATATGACTCCGAGGACGATTGTCGTTCCTGTCGGATACGAGTTCGACCTGGCCGTGATCTTCCACTCCGCGCAGGTGACCGGAAGCGATCACAACGACATCAATCCGCTCTACAACTATCCGCTGAAGGTCGTGCAGTCTCCGCTGCTCAACGCCATGGCGGGCGCAAACGCTTGTCCGTGGTTCATGCTTGCGGATCAGGCAAGCGCAAGAGGGATCCAGGTCGACTACCTCAACGGTCAGGAGACTCCTACTGTCCGCAGAATGGAGACTCCAGGAACGCTTGGATTCACATGGGACATCTGGCTCGACTGGGGCATCTCTGTGCGTGACTTCAGAGGTATCTACAAGAATCCGGGTACGACGCTCTAATGAAAGGAGGACAAAACCATGGCAAGTGCAGCATTTTGGCAGAGAGGCGAGTCTCTCGACTATAAGAACACTGGAAGCACGAAGATCGATGCCAACACCATCGTCCTTTATGGGGCGAGGCTCGGTGTAGTCGGATGCGACATCGCTCCGGGCGAGGTCGGAAGTCTGCACGTCACTGGCGTGTTCGAGCTTCCGAAGGCAAGCTCAACGGCGATTGCTGCAGGTGCAGAGGTTTACTGGGATGCCACGAACAGTGTCATTACCACGACAAGCACGAACAACACGCTCGTAGGCTTTGCGGCGCAGGCCGCACTGGCAGATGATGCTACAGTCCTCGTCAAGATCAACGCATGAGGCTGACGGCAATGCTTCCTGTCTTGTACCGCTCCGTGCAGTACGAGGCAGGGGATGCCCTGCCTGCGGACGATCAGGATACTGTGGCGGCATGGCTTGAGGCCGGGAGCGCAAAATGGCTCGATGACGAGGGAGCCGAAGCTCCTGCCCCGAAGGCAAAGTGTAAAACCGCGCAGCCTGGATTGACAGGCACAAGCTCGGACGGGAAGCATGACTCCCTTGTGGGACGCATTCCCGATGAGCCGAGACGGAAAACGGGGAGGAAGAAAGCGTGACATTCAAAGAAGCTATTGCTTCGGATGTGCATGAGGTGTTTCTGAACACTGAAGAATTCTCCGATACTCACCTGGTAAACGGCGTACCGATGGCATGCCAGGAAGACTCCAATGAACAGATCGAGAGAGAAAAGCGCATGTCACAGAACATGGACGGCATCTACCTTAATCAGAAATTGATTTATGTTGCGGCATCTGATTATGGCCCACTCCCGAAGCAGGGCAGCATGATCACGTATGACAGAAGAAAGTACAAGGTTGCGGATGCGATTGCGGAAGATGGCGTCTATTCAATCACGCTGGAGGCGACAAGGGCATGAGACAGTTTACAGTCACGATAGACAAAGAGTATGTTGAGCGGCGCTTGGGAGACTTGAAAGCAAAAGCCCCGCAGGTGATCGCGAAATCGTTGAACTGGACGGCAAAAAATGCCCGGACACGCCTGGCCAATAAGGCAAAAGAAACCTACACGGTCAAGAGCGTCGGCTTTACGGATAGCATGAAAATCAAACGCGCTACCGCCGGAAACCTTGATGCCGTACTGCGGTCGCAAGGCGAGCCGCTCCAGATGAAAAGATTTTCTCATCGCGCATCTAAAAAGAACGGCGTATCTGCAATGATCGTCAGAGGAAGTGGTTATAAATCACTTAATAGAAGCGGGATCAAAGCGTATAAGTCATCACGCGGGAATATCCGGCAGAGGCTTTCCGAAGAACGGTATCCGACTAAAGGCTTTTTCTCAAACTCGATCCCTGTCATGTTGGGATCTGAGAAACGTGTTTACGGAGTCGTGAAACCGTATATTAACTCGGATCTGCAGAAGAATATGACCCAGGCAATCGCAAAACTCATCGGTTAATCAGGAGGTCGTAAATGTCCAGTGGCGGAATATATGCAGCACAGTCATTCCAGGATTTGCAAGACTCGTTGATTGACAAGGTTGGTGAGCTCCTGAGCGAAATGTCATTCGAAAAAGCGGACGGAACAACCGTCACTGGTGCTGCTGGATACCCGCAGCAATTGCCCAAGCTGACGCAGGACGATGAGGATCCAGACCAATTCTTCCCGTACTACATCGTGAAGATCATAGGCGGCCATACAGCAACGGATAACGAGCCGTGGGATACGACGGTAGACATCATGCTTGGATGCTATTCGGATGATGCCGAGAATAATGGCCATCTGAAGCTCCTTGATATGATCAAAACCATTACAGAATATTTCCAGGCTTACCCGCTATTGAATCACAAATACCGCGCGCTGCAGGATATGGAATTCGCAATTCAGGACGAAGACACATACCCATACTTTTTTGGTGGACTCGAAATGAAGATCTGGGTAGCGCGTGCCAGGAGAGAGGATGAATATTCATGAACAAGAAAACAGAAAAAATGGATAGCTCCAGACGTATCGAGCCGACAGTGCTGATGTATGTCGGCCCTACAGTGGTAGGCGGTCTCATCCAGAATGCAGTATACGAGGGCACGCCTGCCATCGTTGAAAAAATCAAGGAAACATGCCCGCTTGTAACGAACCTGTTCGTTCCGATTGCGAAATATCCGGTCGCTTCCGAGCAGATCCGTAAGAGGGCGGGCGCGTATTACAGTGCCTTCAAGGCGGTCAGCGCTTACAAGGCAGAAAACAATGCTTAAGGAGGTGTAAACCATGAGCATAAAGCATGGCATTGGGATTATCGAATCCCCAACAGCTATATCCGTTCCGATCGTGGCGGAGTCCGCGATTCCGGTTGTGCTTGGCTGCGCGCCGATCAACCTTCTGGCTGACCCGGCTGCCGTGGTCAATACTCCCGTGCTCGCAAACAGTCCGGCGGAGGCAATGACCAAGCTTGGATACTCTGACGATTTCGCATCGTTTGGCCTGTGCGGCGTGATGTATCTGACCAATAACGTGTTCTGCACGTCTCCGGTGGTCTATATCAATGTCCTCGATCCGTCCAAGGCCACTCATACTAAGACGCTCACAGAGGCGACTATTACAGTCGTTGACGGTGAGGTTGTCTACAAAGAGAGCAAGGGCGTGCTGCTTAGCACTGTTGTCGTCAAGGACGGAGATGACACCCTCGCGAAGGATACCGATTACACCGTAACATTTGATGATGACGGATATCTGGTTGTAACCCTGATTTCCACCAGCACACACGCAAGCGCGGCGGCGCTGAAGATCTCCGGCAAGGCAATCAATCCGGCGGGTGTGACGCCGAGTGATGTCATCGGATCAGTGAATGCCGTGACCGGTGCCGAGACTGGAATGGAAGTCATCCGGCAGGTGTACCCGAAGCTGGGGATTGTTCCAGGTCAGCTGCTTGCGCCGAATTACTCAGAGGATGCGAACGTCGCGATTGCGCTGTCCGCAAAGGCCCAGAGCATTAACGGCTGTTTCAAAGCCATGGCGCTTGTGGATCTTTCCACGGTTGCCGCAAAGACCTACACAGATGTTAAGACGGCCAAGGAAGCATCCGGTCTGTCCAGCTCGTTCTGTGAGGTTCTGTGGCCGCGGCTGAAGGTCGGGGCGTACATGTTCCCGTATTCCTCCGTCATGGCTGCGCTGACCGAGTACACAGATGCCAACAACAACAATGTGCCGTATAAGTCCCCGTCCAACGAGATGATGGGCGTGACAGGAGCATGCCTCGCTGACGGCACTGAGGTCTACCTGGATCAGGATCAGGCCAACACAGTCAACAGCTTCGGTGTTGTCACTGCGCTCAACATCAACGGATGGAGGAGCTGGGGCAACTACACTGCGGCATATCCGTCCAGCACTGATGCAAAAGACATCTGGATTGCGGTCCGCAGGATGTTCAACTGGCAGGGGAACACTTTCATCCTGTCTTACTTCGACAAGGTTGACGATCCGATGAATCGCAGGCTGATCGACACCATCGTCGACACAGAGAACATCCGCTGCGCGGCGTATGCTCCGGAATACTGGGCGGGCGCTTACATCGAGTATCTGGCAGATGATAACCCGATCACGGAGATCCTGTCCGGAAACGTCACTTTCCGCCAGCACATCGCGCCGTATACTCCGGCGCAGTACATAACCAATATCATCGATTACGACCTGAACACGCTGCAGGCAGCGCTGCAGGGCTAAGAAGGAGGTGAAAACATATGAATGCTAAGACGCTTCCGGAAGTTATCAATAATTACAACGTCTACGATGACAGGGCAAACCGCCTGATTGGCGTGTCCGGTGAAGTTGAGCTTCCTAATTTCGAGGCTATGACTGAGACCATCAGCGGCGCTGGGATCCTCGGGGAATACGACGGACCGGTCACCGGGCATTTTTCATCCATGTCCATCAAGATTCCGTTTTCGAATCTGTGGACGAATCTGTATGACCTGATGAACACAACCACGCCTCCGCAGCTGACCCTGCGTGGATCCATGCAGACAACCGATACGGACACGAACATCACTGACTACGAGCCGGTGAAGATCGTCCTCCGCGGCCAGTGCAAGGTCACGGAACCCGGCAAGGTTGATGTTGGAAAGAAGATGGAATCATCCGTCGAGATGGAAATTGCCTATATCCGCATCCAGGTGGCAGGGGTTGATCTGGTGGAGCTGGATAAGCTCAACTTCAAATTCCTGCTGAACGGCGTAGATATGATGGCAAAAATCAGATCACAGATTTGATTTTGAACTTTTAGATGGAGGTAGAGGGCATGAGCAATAATAAAGATAACGATGATGTTGTAGTACTTAAAAATCTGTCTAATTTTATAAACCTTTCTAAGACTTATCATTTTGAGGATGAGGATATCAATTGCATCGATCTTTCCGGGATGGAGGATATCACCGCTGATCAGATGATCATCGCGCAGAAGATGGTTGCACGGGGCGGAAATGTGACTGCCATCCTGGAGTCCAACATTGAATACCTGCTTATCCTCGCATCAATGGCGACTGGGAAACCGATCGAGTTTTTCAAAAAGCTGAACGCGAAGGACACCGTTAAGGTGAAAAACAGGGTGGCAGGTTTTTTCTTCAGAGAGGATTGAGTCTAAACGACCTTTCCAATCTCGGGAAAACGACGGTAGCATTGTGCATCAATTTACGGACAGGCCTTGATTACATTCGGGGACTGTCCGTATTTGATTTGATCGATTTGTGCGTTGATTACAATGAAGCACTGGAGGGTATGAAGCGCCATGGCAAGTGAATATAAGATAGCGATTCATATCGCTGGCAAGTTGGAGAGCAGCTTAAACAGTGCTGTCAGCGAGGCAAATAAACAGCTCGGATTACTTGGGAAAAGCGGTAACGCCGTGCTTAGCGGCATTGGCAAAACCGCAGAGATTTTCGGCAAGGCGACAGTTGCGGGATTTTCCGCATCAGCGGCAGCCATGGCCGCGGGTGCGAAGTATGCGGTTGACGTCGGTAAGGATTTCGAATCCGCGATGTCTTCCGCTGCCGCGACAGCAGGCGTTACACAGGGTTCTGAGGCGTATGCAAAGATGGAGGAAGCGGCGCGGGAAGCAGGCGCTACCACATCAAAGACGGCCTCGGAAGCAGCGAATGCTCTTGAATACATGGCCTTGGCTGGCTGGGATGTAAATACAGCGACAAGTAAATTGCCTGACATCCTTCATTTGTCAGAGGCGACCGGACTCGATCTTGCTACTACGTCCGACCTTGTGACGGACTCCCTGTCTGCAATGGGTGTCGGTGTTGACGAACTATCAGACTACATGGACGTTCTTGCAAAAGCGCAGAATTCATCCAACATGAAAGTGCAGGAAGAAATGGATGCGTTCATCAAGTCTGGTGGTGTCTTGCAATCTTTAGGCGTCGGATACCAGGATGCCGCGACTACTCTCGGCCTCATGGCAAACAACGGTTTAAAGGGCGCTGAAGCGGGTACGGCACTGAATGCCATCATGCGAAAATTGACAAAGCCGACCGGCGAATCTGCAGATGCCATGGAAGCATTAGGCCTTTCCATGTTTGATCAGGAAGGCAACTTTGTCGGGATGGAGGCAGGCCTTCAGAGTGTGCATGACGCTCTTTCCGGATTGTCCGCAGAAGATCAGACCAAATACCTCAACATGCTTGGAGGGCAATACAGCTCTGTTCTCGGTTTGCTTCTCGGAAATTTCGATGAAGTGGAAGACGCACAGGGCAATGTCACAAATGGTTGGAAAAAACTGTCCAGCGAGGTGGAAGATTCCAGGGGCGCGATGGAGAAAATGCGCGACACCAAGATGGACAACCTTGCTGGAGACATAGACATTATCACGTCTGCGGTGCAGGACCTTGGCATCGAATTCTATCAGGCATTTAGCCCGGAAATTCGCGGTCTTGTGCAGGGCGTCACGGCACAAGTCGGCGAATTAAAAGAGGCGTTTCAAGATGGCGGCTGGGAAGGATTCTCGGAGGAACTGGGGCAGTCCCTTGCGGATGCTGCAATCGAGCTTGGCAACAAAGCTCCTGAGATCATCGATCAGGTTGGCATCCTGGCAAACAGCGTTGTCGGGGCATTTGGCAAAGAGGAAAACGCTGATGAGATCGGCAAAGCGGCAGTCGGAATCCTCGAATCTTTGAGTTCAAACCTGCTGCATTTCGGCGGTACGTTGGGGAACACAGCACTGTCGGTGCTCGATTCGTTCGTGACGGCGTTTGCGGAAGACGATGCCATTACAAAGATTACCAACGCGTCCCAGGATATGATCAAATCCCTCACGCAGGGATTCGCGGAGCACGGTCCGGATATCGCGGACGGCGTATCGACGATCATCATCCAGATGGCGCAGGCAATACCAGATCTCGCCGGAGATCTTGCCGTTATGGCTGGCGTGATCCTGCTGGAGTTGTCAAACGGTTTTGCGGAGCATGCCGGGGAACTCGGCGAGGCAGCAGGCCAGTTGATTACAGATCTTGCTGTTGGATTTGTGCAGCACCTTCCCGAGATTATCCAGGTGGGCGTCACTATCGTTGGCGGCATCCTGGTAGGCCTGTTCCGTGCGGCGGGTGCATTGATCGCGGCGGTTCCTGGGCTGTTTAACGAGGTTGGCGATGCGATCCTGAGCATTGATTGGCTGGATGTCGGCATAAATATTGTCTCGCAAATCTGGGAAGGGGTTCAATCCCTGTGGGAGAGCTTTATCGGATGGCTGTCCGACCTTTCGGCGGCTACCGAACCGAAAACTGATAACCACGGCCAGACGCTTGCAGACGGGTGGCATTTCGAAGAGCACTCCGGCATGTACTACAACGATGACCAGGCCAACGCCTTGTATGACCAGGAAGGTGCCAGAAATGCAGGGGCGTTCGATGTTGACCCGGAAGCAGTCTCCAATCCAATTGATGAGGCGACCCGAAAAGCCCATGAAAAGGCGATGGAGGGGAAAAAGCAGCTCCAGGATGATTACAAGGACACAACCAGTGCCCTTGATAAAGCCCTTGAAAATCTGCTTGGAACAGATTCGACCTTCGATGCTTCCGCGCTGGGATTGAATGTAGACGAATCCAGTGTTTCCAGCGTAAGCAAAGGTCTTGAGGACGCAGAGCAAGCCGTTGACAAATATGTAAACGGCGTAACCGGCAGCGCAAGCATCATCGAAGAAAACAATAACAAGATTAACGAATCGCTGCAAAGCCTTGGTGCTAACGTGCCCGGCTCCGGGCAGACATATTCCAGCGACTTTGTTGATTCCTCCCAGGACGCGGTTGCCGCTACGCAGCAGGTCAATGATGACATCATAGAGCAGTTTTCCAACCTGCAGGAGGAAATGGTCTCTGTCGGCAAGAGCGTCGGTGAGGGCATTGCAGAGGGCATCGAATCATCCCAGGATCAGGTGACAAGCGCGGTTGATTCCATGGTTGAGTCAATCAGCACGAGCATGAGCGCATTGACCGGAGCGCAGACAAGCGCGCCGGACACTGGATCAGCACCAAGCCCAAGCGCCTCGACGCAAGCGCCTGCTGCTGCACCGGCGATCCCGACAGACGGTGCAAGCTTCACAATCAAACCTGAATTCGAGCTTCCGGATCTGTCCGTGTTTGATGCATTTGTGCAGCAGGCGCAGGCGAGCTTCACCATCAAGCCTGAATTCGAACTTCCGGATCCGTCCGTGCTTGATGCATTTGTGC
>OCTX012223425.1_pt1 | contig 13561 bp, 7 predicted proteins | sample 1539691 | NCBI WGS metagenome assembly OCTX01 (sample SAMN02144231, study PRJEB22623) | gut metagenome | biome: sheep rumen | host: Ovis aries | place: New Zealand
ATTCACTCGCTCACAGTTGAAACTCGCCGCTCAAGTGAAGGAGCAAGACAGCTATACGTCACCCGAAGCGGAAGGAGAAGGAGGGGAAGGTTAGTTTGGAGGTGAGAGGTGAGAAGGGAGTGGTGAGAGAATAGCCAAGGCTGCTTGAAACACTCTCAATCACAAAGACAAATCTCTCACCTCTCACCACTTACCTCTCACTACTACACTAATCATTAAACACTTAACACTCAACAAAAACCATGAAAAAGGAAACTTGGAAATTTATCTTGCAGCTACTCTTGTCGATTCTCACGGCAGTTGGCACTACGCTTGGCGTTACCTCGTGCATGTAACGAAAATGAAGAATGAAGAATGAAGAATGAAGAATCGATAATTCGCAATTCACAATTCTCAATTCACAATTCACAATTCTCAATTCACAATTCTCAATTAGGCTTATCTCTTACCCCTCACATTTGAAACTCCCTCTCCTTGGGAGAGGGTTGGGGAGAGGCTTTTCTTCCCTTGGGGAAGGGATGGGGATAGGCCTTAAATGAAAGAACCCAAAAATCGCTCTCTTTTTGGGTTCTTTTCTATTTAGATAGTAAACGTTTTACATATATTATTTGGAGATTAGAAATATTAGCCTTATCTTTGCAAAGTGATACAAAAATTTAACTAACGCTATTTCCGATGAAAAAGACACGCTTTTTTGTAACGCTCTTATGTTTGGCAATTGCTTCCACGATGGCTATTGCCGAGAGCTACACCACATTTCTTACCCCAGAACGTGGGTTTACAGAAGTGACAACGACCAGTGGCATCATTAACGATGCTAACTATTACTACCTGTTAACTCCTGCAGAGGTTAACACCTTAATTGTAGGTGTGGGTGCCTACGAGGCGAAACCGGACTGGGCAACTGTGGAGTCGAAAGCTTTGCGCTACAAGTCAGTAGATACCGACCCAGTGTTGAACCTCTCCAACTTCTTCACCATCGAGAAGAGTGGACAGTACATTGGATTTCGCAACGTGGTTTATTGTGCCGACATGTTCCAAACACATCTGGATGCGGGTTTTATGTATGTGAACACATACACCGACAAGAATTTCGACGAATGGAGCTATCTAACACCTACCTATCAAAATGGTTATTGGATTTTCGAGAGTGGAAAGTACCCCTTATCAAGTGGCCATTGGTCAAGCGGTTATCTGGGTCCATGGAACAATCGTGTGGAGGCTAATGAGGCTTTAGCACTAAACCGTAAGAACGTAGCAGATGACGAAGCGGGGCACTACCGTCTGTTCCGCATTGATAAAAACGACCTTCGGGCATTGCAGATAAAAGCGTTGCAGTCTGCCTCCAACACAAATCCCTTGAATGCCACATGGCTCATCACGAACCCCACGTTTGAGACGGGTGACGAGACGGGATGGACACTCGTTGACAAAGACCCAAATGGCAATGATGAGTTCAAGACCCGTGACTACGGTATGTCTGGAAAGGATGGCAACTTCTTGATGAATGCCTACCAGTGGTGGGCTCCCAACCTGAGTGTTACGCAGACAGTCAACAACGTTCCCAGCGGCGTTTACGAATTGTCGGGTGTGGTTGCCACATGGGAAGGACGAGACGTATTTTTCTCTGCCAATGAAACGACGGTAACAAATACTGGAATAAACGATGCTACGGGTATTCCTGTCACGATTCAAGTAATGATAGGCGTTGACGGTAAGTTGGTGATTTCTGCTGGTAGCACTGGTCAATGGTGGGTTGATGGACATAATGGCGAAACGTCGACATTCTTCAAACTCGATGACGTGCGTCTCATCTGCAAGGGCATTTACATGAATGGCTTTGCACTGCCCCTGCCAAACGACGATGTCACGCTGCTTGAACCAGGACAGTGGTATTACTACGATGTGGACTATAGCATGGAATACTGGCTCATCGGTAACATCGATGATATGGTGTATAGCACCGATGGCGATAAGTTTATTGCCAATGTCACCACTACAGCAACATCACGGCAGATGATATTGCCAAAGGGCCGCATCTATTTCAAGACGCCCTTCAGCGATGCTACACTTCGTATCACGCCATGTAGAGAAGTGCAGGAACTGGACGAGTTTACAGCCGTGGCTTTGAATGTGGACGGGTTGCCAAACAAGATTCTAACCTACACATTGAATGAAGACGGCCCTGGAAGTGATGGAACGAAGCTTATCAGTAGGTATCTGAAACAGAAGGGCTATGACTTTATTGGGGCAAGCGAAGATTTCAATTATCATGGCTCATTGATGCAATCTTTGGACGATGAGTATGACAGCGGAACCATTCGTGTAACACTAAGCGTAGAAGGTTTTTTGGCTGGAGGATTCCCATTTGACACAGACGGTTTGAACCTGATTTGGAAAAAAGATAATGTGACGACCAGTAATGAGAGCTGGACACAGTGGAGTCATTCTGAGTCCGGTGATGGCAACCAATATATCAAGAAAGGTTTCCGCCACTATGATTTGACGTTATCCAGTGGAGAGGTGATAGATGTTTATGTGCTGCACATGGATGCTGGCGACGTGACTTCATCGCGCGAACAGCAATGGACGCAGATGGCATCTGTTGTCAACAGCGCCAATGCTAACCGCCCAAAACTCATCATTGGCGACACCAATAGCCGCTGGACTCGTGAGGATATTACCGCGAACTTCGTGAATAGGCTGAACAGCAACTTCACTGTCGCTGACCCGTGGGTGGAGTTCTATCGTAACGGAATATATCCTAACACAGCCATGGGTGAGCTGACCGACCAAAGCGACCCGACGAACTATACGAACTACGAGGTTGTGGACAAGATTATCTATATCAACCCCACGGCAGCAAACACCTTGCAATTGGTTCCGCAGAGTTTCCGCATCGAACAGGACTATACATACGGCACAGTGAATGGAACCAACGACACCACTCCGTTAGGTGACCACAGACCTGTTGTGGTGACATTCAAGACCGTGAAGTCTGACGAACTCATCGACTATTACGACGTGACCATTAGTGAAGCGAAGTATGCCACATTGAGTTTGCCTTGGAATGCAACCATTCCTTCTGGGGTAACAGCATACACGTCTGATTGCTACCATGCCGACAACCATCAAATAGACTTGCAAGAGGTGAACGAGGTGATTCCAGCAGGAACGGGCGTGATACTTTATAGCGACACCCCAGATACTTATCGTTTCTATTACAATAGTAGTAATGTGGACAAAATCACAGAAAACATTCTCAAAGGAACGGAATGTGGAAGATTGGAGTCAACTGACCGTGACAATGATTACACCTACTACGTGTTGGCGAACAAGGCGAAAGGCGTGGGAATGTATAGGTTGGGCAACAATACGGCCATCCCACAATATCGGGCTTACCTGAAACTCTCTTCTTACGATGCTAACCCCAACAACATGCCTGTTGAACACGTGAGATTCTTTGGGAATCACGATGAAGATTGGGTTTCTGAGGACGGAGGATTCATTGATGCCATCAACAGGACTTCTACCGACGAAGGCGCTATCATCAACATCCATGCTCCGAACGGCATTCGTCTCGACAAGATACAGAAAGGCGTGAACATCGTGCGAATGAGAAACGGAGTGACTAAGAAAATCATCAAATGAGTGGAACCATGAAACACGATTATATCAAACCAACTATTTCGGTCATCGCGCATGTTTGTCACCTGTTGAACGAAACGATGAGTGTTTTCAATGGAGACGATGATGTGGTAGATGACGAGAGTGAAATCCTTAGCAAAGGTACGTGGGGAAACATCTACGGCGAAGAGGAAAATAACGCTACGGGATGGTAGTTTTGAGAGAGTTAGAGAATTAGAAGCAAGAAGTAAGAAGCAAGAAGCAAGAGATATGTATTCTAACATTGGGGCTTAATGGCGGTCTGAAAGACCACAAGCTTTTAGCGTAGGGCTTAGAGCTCATTGGCCTTTCAGGTCGCAATTTAGCGGACACAATGATTGTTTTATCCCCAAGGGGAAACGAGATGCTTCGTTCTTATGGGGTATTCTTTTCAAGGATGATATTCACCAAGGCAATCACGTCGGTGATTGTCACCAAGCCGTCTGCGTTAATGTCGGCAGCAGCGACTTTTTCCGCCTTTCCGAGAATGATGTTCACCAAAGCAATTGCATCGGTAATGGTAACGAAACCATCGTTGTTGACATCGCCTATCAAGGTGTTGAAGAGCACTTCCACCACATCGCCAGCATGGATGCCTGTAAGGATGCAAACGCCATCTTCGGTAGTGGGTATGATGCGATTGCCGTTCACTCCTACGATGGAATGAGCAACATCGAAGTCATCACTACGGAAGCGGATGTCACCACCTTTATTGGAATGGATAGACACATTCACGGGAACGCCGTTCTCCCAAGCAATGTCAACGGTATTGTCTCCTACCGCCTTCAATCCACTCACACTTCCATTCTCCCACACCGAAGGCAAGGCGGGAAGAATATCTATGACACCCGTCACACTCTGCATCAGCATCTCCGCAATTCCTGCACATGTGCCAAAGTTGCCATCAATCTGGAAAGGAGCATGAGAATCAAAGAGGTTGTAGTAAACTCCTCCACGCGACTGATCTGTACCATAACTGGTGGAATGACGCAACGCATTGTGGATGATTCTATGCGCATGGTCGCCATCGTGAGCACGCGCCCAGCAATTCACTTTCCAACCAAGCGACCATCCCGTAGCAGCATCACCACGTAAAGTCAACGAATTAACCGCAGCATTGAATAACGTGGGGTCTTCATCGTATTTCGACACCTGACTGAAAGGATAGAGACACATCAAATGGGAAAGGTGACGATGACCATTCTCGCCAGCGGTGTAATTGCTCGTCTTCCACTCTCTCAACAACGAAGAGCCATCTGCCAACGTACCTGCATTGAAACCGCTATTGGTGGAATACGTCTCCGTGCGCAAACCCTTATCCAATTTGTTGTACATGGAAGTCAGGGCGGCAATGTCGCTTTGGTTAACACCCGATTCAGCACCCAATACGTCATAGGCCTCAATGACATTCGAGAAGAGTTCGCTCACCAACTGTTGTGAGTGTGCCGTAGCATTCTCACTACCTGGACCATTCTCAGGTGAATACTCATTAGGACATTCATACGTTCCATCGTTTGGATTCAGCACCAAACGTTCCATCCACCATTCAGCAGCTCCCCACATGGCAGGGAAGGCACGGCGCAGGAAATCACGGTCGAGCGTGTAACGATAGTGTTGCCAAAGATGGGTGCAATACCATGCGTTGGCGATGGTGTAATTGCCCATCCAACTCGACATACCGCCAAAGATGTTGCTCTCGGTAAACACCGTCCAACCCTTCGTTTGAGAATTACTGCCAAACGTACGAGTGGCTATAAAGCCAGGACTATTCACCATATTGATAATATAGTTCAAGAATGGCAGGTGGGTCTCGCTAAGATTCGTGGGTTCAGATGGCCAGTAGTTCATCTGAACATTGATATTGGTGTGAATGTCTGAATTCCAAGGACCTTGAGCAAGATTACACCAAATACCTTGTAGGTTGCTCGGTGCATCAATACCGCGACTGGAACTAATCTCCAAATAACGACCATACTGGAAATATAATTGTTCCAAGAAGAGTGCTTCTGAATCGGTGCTGGTATTAGAGAGCGTATTGTAATAGTTCACGAGGTCTTGCGTGGTACGTGTGTTGCTCGGAGCCGCACTACCCAATTGCAAATTCACACGCGCCATATAGTTTTGGAAGTCATTGATATGGTCTTGACGCAACGCTTCCCATCCCTTGGCTTCTGCGGCAGCAATACGATTCTCCATCGTACTTGCCAATTGCGAAGTACCAGAGACGAAACCATCGGAAGGAATACCGTTGTAATCCGTTCCACCCGTCAACAATAGAAGCACTTCATGAGCATCGGAAACAACAATCTTATTGTCGCTGGTTGTCACCGTTCCATCACTAATCACCTTGAACATGGTATGATAACTCACGATGTCCAACTTACCATTGAACGAAGCCGTACCGTTCGAATAGACAGGCGTGGAAGCATTGATACCACTACCTGGTTCGTAGGTGAAACGAAGGTTCAATTTGTTTCCTCCCTCAGCGGTATAGCGAGCGGCAATTACTTGGTCGGGATTGCTTGAGAGATATTCGCGCTTGTAAGTAGTGGAAAGGTCGGGGCTTTGGAATTGAACACCAGCAATCGCATCTTCGATGTCAAGATAGCGCACATAGTTTTGCACGGGAGCAGAGTTGTCTTCCAAGCTGAATGTCTTCGACATATCGCGCACCATGACACTTCCAAAATTGCGATAACAACCATGATTGGGATTTGGCTGGATAGAACTCGTACCCGTCCAAAGTGTCTTCTCATTAAACTGAATCTCGTCGGTATAAACCTTTCCTTGTTCCGTAGCGCCCAACTGACCGTTTCCAATAGGCAAGGCATATTCCATCCACTCGTTGCTCACACCCGTCTTCGTGGATGGTTGGTTGTACCATAATGTCAGAGGATGGGGAGCATCAAAACTACTCACGCCATTGACGGTATAGAACTCGCTATATGCTTGGTCGTCATAGTCATCAGGATCTACCTTTGTGAAATAGAATGTAGAACCACTATCACCCACAGCCCAAGTGCTGTTCCATAAAGCCAAATAATTACCGCGCTTATTCCAATAGTTATTTCCAGACGAGCCCAATCTGATGTAAGCATCCGTTCCTGTGGTGTAAGCCGATTCATCGTAGAATGTGAAATAGGTGGTATAGGTAGCATCGTCAGCAGAGATAGAAGCATCCACCATCTGTGCACGCGCATTGGCTTCACTACCCGTATAAGCCAGCACACGATTAGGACCCGTGGTGTAATTATAGAAACGATAAGTACCATCTGATTGACGTTCTACGCGCCACAATCCCTTACGGTCGGCAGGGCGTTTGGTGTTGGTCAACAACAAGTAATTTCCATCCATGTATTCACCATTCAAACTCAAATATCCAGCATTCTTGTTTTGAATGGTGTACCAAGTATCGTCGCCATTCTCGAAGAAAGTGACAGGATAGATATACCAATTGTTGTTGCCACTTGTAGCCGTTACCTTTCCACTATCCCAGAAAGCTAATGTATTGCCCGCTCCATTGTTGTCAACTATCCTACCGTAAGTAGTGCCGTCGGAAGTAATATTCCATCCGAAATGATTCGTCGTACCACTGATATTATAGAAGAAATAGTTGTCGGGAATAGAGCCTGTTGATAAATTAGAAGTGATATATCTACCATTGGCAAACTGAATGTGATAAACGCCATTTTTCTCCGTAGGAATAAAACGCACGAGGTAATCCGTGGCGAGATTGCCAATGGTTCCATTGAATGAATCAGCCGTCTTACTGGTATCTCCACGTTTCAATGTTTGTCCTGCTCCCACATCGTACATAGCCGACTCACCACCGCGTACTTGCGTAATAATATACCAATGATTGTTGTCTGCCCCATCTGTGGCGGGAATCATCGTAGTGGCTTGATTGCCCACGCTAATGTAACCAGAGGGGAGATTGACACTCCAATCGGGTACGTCAAGCTCAACCATTTCGGCCTCGTAGATAAACAAACGACGTGAACCAGTAGGTGTGTTATCAGCCGACCACGTGATAGGCGACAATCCATCCCAACTCACATCAATGGCTTGATTGGACGACGTATCGTAAATCATGGCGTAGTTGTTCGCATCAAATACGATAGACAGATTTTGCGATGTAGCACCCATAGAGATAGGACTACCATCATAAGTGCCTAAACTCATGTAGTTGCCCGTGCTCATGTTCTGAACGACAAAACCATCGGTAGTATTGCCCATCAGTCGCCACACAAACAAATTGCTGGATGTGCTCCCCGTGGTTAGCGACGTGGCTTTCACACCTGCCCCCGTATCATAAAGGAAGTTGGTTGTACTACCGTTTTGCGCATAGCCAGCAATGACATAATACTTATCATTGGTGACGGAATTCACCTGCTCGCCTCGTTGATTCAAGACAAGCACATTGTTAGCATCAGACGGAACTACGAATAGCGCTAACAAAAGGCTAATTAGAATTGCTTTCTTCATATAGTTAGATAGATTGTTTAAATGTTGACTACAAAAATACAAATAAAAAACTATAAGTAGAAAAAAAAGACGTAAAATCTCACATAAAGACATTTTATGTTTTGAGTGATGAGAATAAATAATAAGCGTCGCAACCACAATCGTTACGACGCTCATGTATTAAAGTGATAAAGACAGAAACTTACTTTTTATTTTTGGGAGTATAATTCATGTGAACACGTTCCCAAGTGAGGGTGCCATCTTTCTTTACGTGTACACGCAAAAGATAGTCACCTGGTTCTGGTTTGTTAGACTCGCTCATGGTGTCAAGCGTGATGTATTGAACACCTCCTACTTCATGTTCATCCCACTTGTGAACATGGCCGCAGAATACTATATCCGCTTTCCATTCCACAAACTGGTCGAGCAGGAAGAAGGTTTCTTCACGTGCGAAAGTTGAGGAGAATTGCAACGATGAGGGGCGGAAAATATTCGTATGGCTGAAAACAAACGTATGGCGACAATAAAAGCCAAACTCTTGAAAGTACTTATCATCAAGCACACCTTCTTCTATCAGGTTAATCTGCTCCCTTCCAAGCGTACCATTGGCAGTATCGAGAAAGATGAAATGATCATATATGCCAGAATCCTCTCCACCAACAAGAACATATACATCATAGAATGATGAATGGAAGATATTCGACCAAAGTGCCCAACCATTATGAGTAATGTCGTGATTGCCAACCACTGGATAGAAAGGATATGGTATTTGGTCTAAGCTATAATATAAATCTGGGTTGTTCTTATCAATAAAGACATAATAGTTTTCATAGTCTTCAAGTTGAGCCTCGTTGTTAACATCACCCAAATATAGCATGTCGAAATTTTTCTTGGCATATTTCAACTTATAGTCATCCAATACATTTTCAAGGTTGATATAATATTCTGCCTTTGTATCGGCAATATCGCCCAAGTGGGCATAGAGAACATCGTCATGATCCAAACCATTCTGAAGCATCTCTTCCATACGTCCAGCATCATTTGTCATGTGACTATCCGCTCCGACGAGAAAAGTATATTCATCATTAGGTACTACATGTCCCTTATATTCACCTTTGTGTTCCTTATAATACAAGTGCGACATTTTCACACGATCTTCAACACCCGTGCCAGCTATGAGCACTCCTACAGGACTTACTTTCTCACAAGATGTCAGCACAAAGATTGTCATGACTGCCAACAACGATATATTGCGTATTTTTCTCATCTTACAAAACGTATTTGATTCCTAATTTTAACGACGTCTCATATTTACTTGCCAACTGACTCATACTACCCACTGGTCTTACATTGAATTCACCAAACAAATGCATATCCTTCTTTAACTTGGCATTAAAGTTCAAACCCCAATTGATATTCCAGTTTTCATAGTAAAAATCATCGTAGTTGCGGAAAAAGAGACCGATATTCCACGAGTTCCATCGTGGACGAATATTCACGCCCGTACCAAACGTGAACGTCAATGGTTCTGTATAACCAAAGTGCAAGAGGTGATAATGAAGATACGACTCACCGATGCGAAGGTTAAAATACGGTGTTTCCCAAGTGATGGAGAGGTTGGCGACAATCTCATTGGTTTTTGTACGATTGTAACGGTTATACATCAGTTTGCCATCAAAATAGAAATCAGACCATCCTATAGGCAAACGATAACCACCCTGAACGTCTACGGAATAGAGTTGCTTAAAAAACTGAAGCTGCCAGTCGCCTCCCACGTGCCAACGATCTGTTAAATGACGCTTATAGGAACCTTCCACTCCAACGAATTCTCTCGTTACGACATTGTGGCCACCCATCAGATAACCCGAGAGTTCGTTTTTATGCTCCCCGTCAAACTTATGAACACCGTTAAATGCCTGTGCCTTTATATCCACCATTGCCATGAGCAATAGCGTCATCAGTAAAATGGTCTTTTTCATATACCCAAACTTCTTTTCACTTATAAACGAAATTGAAAAGTAACCTCAATAAAAGTGATGCAAAGATACTTAAAAAATGAATAAATATTACGACTTTTAGAGAAGAAAGAGTTAGAAACGCCCGAAAATCATCAAAAAAGTACAAAAACATGTATGATTATCCAAAAAAAGCAGTATCTTTGCACCCGACTTACAAACGTTAAGTTAAGGGGTGCCCGTCTATTGGCGAGCTGAGATTAGACCCTCAGACCTGAACAGGATAATGCCTGCGTAGGAAATTCTTTCTCTCCCCCTTATTATATATTCCATATAAATAAGGTAAACATGAAAAAAACATTACTGACTTTTATCGCATTGGGGTTATCAGCTATTGTTAGCGCCCAAGAAATTGACTCTTTGAGATTGGAACAATTACAAGAAGTGGTGGTAAAAGGTGTTCGAGCCCAGAAAGACGCACCATTTGCCATTGCCAACATCAAGAAAAAAGAATTAGATGCATTCTCGAAGACGGGAAAGGAATTGCCTTTCCTCTTCTCACAAACACCAGGTGTTTTAGCATGGAGCGAAAACGGATTGGGAACGGGAACTACCTATATGCGCATCAGAGGTGCTGGAGACTCCCGTATTAACGTTACCCTCGACGGAGTACCCCTCAATTCTCCCGAAGACCAATGTGTGTTCTGGGCAAACATGAATAGTTATGGCTCATTGTTGGGTAGTGTGCAAATCCAACGTGGTGTTGGAACGTCTACCAATGGCGATGGTGCTTTTGGCGGAACGGTTGCATTGACATCAAAGACTCCTACGCATCAAGCATGGGGCGAATTATCAGGTTCATACGGTTCATTCAACACCTATAATCTTGGTGGTGCGTTCTCCACGGGATTGCTATGGAAGCACTGGATATTAGATGGAGCCTATCATGAAACCAACACCGATGGCTTCATTCATGGCACAAGCGGTCGTTCTGGTTCGTATTACGGAGGATTGAGTTATGCTGGAGAGAAGATGGTCATTCGCTACAAGAACTTCGGAAACTTCGAAAAGACGGGGCAAGCATGGAATGGCGTTACCGCAGGAGATAATGACCTCTCTATCATGGACGGTACTTACGGGAGCAAAACGGGTATTAAGACTTATAAAGACTTATATAACGCAGGGTTCGGACAATATAACACCCTGTATGAAACAATGGCTTACGGTGATGATGGAAATCCCGCCAAAGATGCCAAAGGCAATTATTTGGCTAACCGATACTTGATGAGCGATGGTACTTATTGGAAAAAGACCACCGATAATTTCTGGCAAAGCCATAACATCCTTTCTGCCGCATGGGACATCAATTACCATTGGACAACCACCGCATCTTTGCATTACACACATGGTTATGGCTATTACAATGAATTCCGTTTCAACAACAAATTGAAGAAGTTCGGCTTGAGCAATTATACTGCTCCCGATGGGTCAACCGTAAAGAAGAGCGACTTTGTACGCAAGAAGGGATTGAAGCAAGATACTTACGGAGCGATTTGGAACATCAACTACAAAAGCGAACACAAGGATATTATCGGAGGATTCGCTTTGCAACAATTCTCTGGCAATCACTTCGGATACTTGACTTACGTCTCCAATGCCGCCCTGAGTAATCATTTGTTGAGCAATGGCGATTATCAGTATTACGATTCTAATGCAAAAAAACTCGATGGAAATGCCTTCCTCAAGGCTGCTTATTACTTTGATGACCATTGGGATATGTTTGCAGAAGTACAATACCGTCATGTAGGATATAAGACAGATGGTTACAACGACAAATTTATTGACAACAAGGACGGTACATACAGCAAACAACACCTTGACATTAACAAAAAATACGATTTCTTTAATGGGAAAGTGGGATTCAACTATCGCATTGGTCAGCATCGTTTCTATGGTTCTTTAGCTCAAGCACATCGTGAGCCCGAACGTAATAATTTCACGGACAATAGTAATTATCCAGCTCCTAAAGCAGAACAATTGCTTGACACTGAAGTAGGTTATCAATTTGAGAATTCCAACTTCCGTGCTGGCGCAAACTTTTATTACATGAATTATAAAGACCAGTTCGTCCAGACGGGAGCGGTAAGTGATATTGGCGAAAAGTTGACTACCAACATCGACAAGTCTTATCGCATGGGTGTAGAACTAACGGCTGGTTGGGATATCACTCCTTGGTTTACCATAGAGGGAAATGCCGCTTTGAGCAAGAACAAGATTAAGAATTTCAACGAATTTGTGGAAGACTGGGATGATTGGAAAGACAATCCCGATGCCGCCAAATACCATTGTGACGGAAACGGAGACGAACTGCGTGAGTTCCATTATGACAACTCAACGCTTGCTTTCTCGCCTTCCGTCATTCTCAATGGCTTCATCAATCTACATTATCAAGGTTGGCAAGCCGTATGGCATACGAACTACGTGAGTCGTCAATACCTTGACAATACGGAGAATGCCGACCGTTCATTACCTTGTTATAGCGTCTCAAATCTCAATCTCAGTTATAATTCTAAGGTGAAGAAGGCGCTCGGAATCAAGGAAGTGACTATCGGATTGAATTTCAACAACATCTTCAGTCGTCGCTATGCTGCAAGTGGATGGGTTTACTCCGCCATAGCAGAAAGTTACGGACACACGAACAACAACCGATATTACCAAATTGGTTTCATACCAATGGCAGGTTTTACGGCTATGAGCAGTATAACATTAAGATTCTAAATATCGATGATAGATTTTTGGCAAGCACACTGGCTCGACATTACCACAACCATCTTAGGACTCGCCTATATTCTGTTTGAATACAAGGCAAGCATCTGGTTATGGCTTGTGGGATTCGTGATGCAAGCGCTTGACATCATTCTCTATTACGAAAAGGGACTCTACGCCGATTGCGGAATGGAGTTCTATTATATCGCCATGACCATCTATGGTTTTATCTCATGGAAATGGTTTACCGATAAGTCTTCTTCCACAACGGGAGAAACTAAGAAAGAAAAGCCCATCATTCATTTTGAGCGGAAATACATTCTTCCTTGGATTATCGGAACCATTGTGATATGGCTTGCCATTTGGTGGTTCTTGGTTTCATACACGGATTCCAGAGTTCCCATTGCGGATAGTTTTACTACCGCCTTGAGTTTCGTTGGCATTTGGGCGTTAGCTCGCAAATACCTGGAACAATGGTTGATTTGGATAGTCGTAGACGTTGTAACATGTGCATTGTATTTCTACAAGGACATTCCATTCAAGGCTTCGCTTTATGGCTTATACGTCATCATTGCCGTGGCTGGATATTTCAAGTGGAAACAACAAGTAAGAATAATTAACGGTTCATCCGACATTTCGAGTGATATAATGACAAGATAATGAAGAAAACCGCTGAACATTTTGTATATTTGAATAATCACAAACAAATG
>OCTX012285894.1_pt1 | contig 13558 bp, 9 predicted proteins | sample 1539691 | NCBI WGS metagenome assembly OCTX01 (sample SAMN02144231, study PRJEB22623) | gut metagenome | biome: sheep rumen | host: Ovis aries | place: New Zealand
CGCCTCGGCGTTCTTGCCGCCTATAGAGGCGGGGGACACCCCGAGTGAGTTGTACGCACCACAGCCTGCAGCCGGCCAAGATAGGTCAGATGACTTTCCTGATTATATTTTTCTTCGTTCTTGTGATAGGCACTGCCAAAGCCCTGGATCGTTACCGGTCCTTCAATTTCTGATGAGCACAGACTTGTGAATTTTTATCCCTATTGCGCAACTTTCTGCATTGTTTTCTTAAAAGAATACGATATGATTAAAATAGATAGAGAGTATGCAGGCAAAACGATCAGGCCGCGGATAATCGGGCTATAGGATACTGTGAAAAATAACGTAAAGAATAGCGTGAAGGATGACGTGAAACATACCTGACACAGGCTACGTTTTAGAGAATCGCATTGCAAAAACACTGCAAACAGACTGCTGTAAAAGCTATGGAAAACGCATCATTATGGAGGAGCGTAAGGAAATGGAAATGGGAAGAGAAATGGAAATCATAATGGGCTTTATGAAGCATGACCAGGAGGAAAAGATCGAGCGCTTCCGTCATCTGAACCGTTTCGTCCGCAAGGGTCAGATCGTCTTTGCCGGATCGAGCCTGATGGAGCAGTTCCCCATCTATGAGTTTCTTCAGAATGACCAGCTGCCCTACACGATCTACAACCGGGGCGTCGGCGGCTACACCACAACAGACCTTCTGGCAGTTCTGGATGAATGCATCTTTGCCCTGGAGCCCTCCGTGCTGTTTTTGAATATCGGCACGAATGATATAAGCAGCCCCGCCTATGTGCAGAGCGAGATGCTGGACCGGTATGCCCAGATCCTGGACCAGGTCAAGGCCCGCCTTCCGAAAACAAAGATCTTCCTGCTGGCCTTCTATCCCTGCAATCCGGACGCCGCAAGCGGCCTGGGCGATTATAACCCCTTCCAGTACCGCACCAACGCCCGGATCGACGAAGCCAACCAAGGTGTAAAGGAGCTTGCCGCACGCTATGGCGCCGAATATCTGGATCTCAACGATGGGCTAAAGGATGAGCAGGGCAGGCTGAAGGCCGAGTACACCATCGAAGGCATCCACATGTATGCAGACGGCTACCGGCAGGTGCTGGATGCCCTGCTGCCGGTACTGGAAAAACTGTACGCCGATAAAAATTGTTAATCTACTATACGCTCATGCGGCAGATCTCCTCAATACTCTGCAGCGGTATGTAGAAAACGTCGCCGCCAAAGAATGGAGCAAGATCCCCCATCCCCCGCAGCAGCGATGCTTAAGAAAAAAACTCTTCCGTATCTCACCGCAGCGTAAGATATTGGAAGAGTTTTTTTAAAGATATCTCTAGAATAAAATGTGTGATAACAGCCACTAAGTAAAAAGGCACATGCCCCGGAAGACATTAAAGCAAACAATCTGCAGGCCCGACAGGGCCGAAGCCGTTTGCGTAATGCCTTCCGGGCATGTGCCTTATGCAGTCTGAAGGAATCATTAAAGCAAACATTCTGCAGGCCCGACAGGGCCGAAGCCGTTTGCGTAATGCCTTCCGGGCATGTGCCTTATGCAGTCTGAAGGAATCATTAAAGAAATCATTCTGCAGGCATGATAAGGCCGAAGCCGTTTGCGTAATGCCTTTCGGGGCATGTGTTATATACAGCATTAAAGCCTTTGCGTAATGTCTTCCGTGGCTAAGCAGAGAGCTTCCATCCTCCGGCATCAGAGCTTTCTCTTAAGTACAAAGGCCTCGTACGGGCGGACGCAGCCATCCAGCGCGGGCTCCGGATAGTTTGCGATCAGAACCTCTGCCCCTGCGAACTCCTCCGGGATCTCCAGCTGGACATCTTTTTCTGCAAAGCTGCAGACCACGTAGAGCTGGGTCTCCTCATCTGTCCGGGTGTAGACGTACAAGTCCTTGTCCTCCGGAAGCAGGAGCTCGTATTTTCCGTATACCATCACCGGATTTTCTTTTCTGAGGCGGATCAGTCGCTTATAGTAGGCAAACACCGAATCAGGATCGTCCACCTGAGCGGCGGCGTTGATCTTTGTATAATTGGGATTCAGCAGGAACCAGGGTGTTCCGGTAGTAAAGCCGGCGTTCTCTCCTGCCGTCCACTGCATGGGTGTCCTGGCGTTGTCGCGGCTCCGCCGGTGGATGTACCGCATCATCTCTTCGTGCGGCATTCCTTCCACCGTTACGTACTGGTAGTAGGTGTCTCTAGTGTCGATGTCCTCATACTGGTCGATAGAGAAAGCCACATTGGTCATGCCCAGCTCCTCGCCCTGATAGATGTAGGGCGTTCCCTGCATAAAGTGCAGGCAAGTCGCCAGCATCTTTGCGGATACCTCCCGGAACTCGTCAGAATCATTCCCAAAGCGGGAAACCACCCGGGGCTGGTCGTGATTGTTCCAGTACAGGCTGTTCCAGCCCTGCCCGTACAGATCGTCCTGCCAACGGCTCATGACCTTTTTCAGGTCGCGCAGATCCATGCGGCGGTCGGACCAGCGGCCGTGCGGACCATTGTCCACACCCATGTGGTCGAACTGGAATACCATGTTCAGCTCGCGCTCCGTCTCGGAGGTGTAGATTTTCGCAACCTCTGTGGAGGTGTTGCTTGTCTCTCCGACAGTAATCGTATCGTAGTGGCTGAGCACCCGGTCATACATTTCCTGCAGGTAAACGTGCACATTCGGATGGTTGGTAACCACCGGATAAAAATCACTGAACTCGTGGCTGCCAGCAGCGCCGTCGGGAAACGCCGGATCCTTTGCGATCAGGTTGATCACGTCCATGCGAAAGCCGTCCACACCCTTTTCCAGCCAGCGGGTCATCATGCCGAAGACCTCATCGTGCACCTTTGGGTTTGCCCAGTTCAGGTCCGGCATCTGTTTTGCAAAGAGGTGCAGATAAAACATCCCGGATGCCTCATCCCACTCCCAGACAGAACCGGCCCCAAAGGATGCGCCCCAGTTGTTGGGATATTTTTTTCCTTCGACAGGTTTTTTCCAGATGTAATAATCCCGGTACGGATTGTCTGGACCCTTCTTTGCCTCCAAAAACCAGCGGTGCTGATCGGAGGTGTGGTTCACCACCAGGTCCATCATGATCTTGATGCCCAGGCTGTGGGCCTTTTCCAGCATGCGGTCAAAGTCCTCCATAGTGCCAAACTCATCCATGATCGCCTCATAATCCGCAATATCATATCCGTTGTCCACGTTTGGGGACTTGTATACCGGGGAAAGCCAGATCACATCGATCCCCAGATCCGCCAGATACTCCAGCTTTCCGGTGATGCCGTTCAGATCACCGATGCCGTCCCCGTTGGAATCGCAGAAGCTTCGCGGATAGATCTGGTAGACCACCGCTTCCTTCCACCATGCTTTTTTTACTTCCATATCCTTTTCCTCCTGTTTGCGCAGGGAATCCCTTTTTTCTCATCTGACAGGCCGCGCTATGCTGCAATATAAAATCCTGTCGGAAGCGCCGCACCACGCCGCAATACAAAATCCGATTGGCAGCACTGCGCCATGCCGCAATGCAAAATCCCATCGGAAGCGCCGTGTCCTGCAGCAATGCAAAATCCGGCCGGAAGCGAGCCTGCCTGATGACAGTGTCAGGCCCGCCCGGCCGGAGATAATGTGTGTTTTAAAACGCCGATTCTGTCTTTCCTCTTATTTGACTGCGCCCTCTGTGACACCTTCCATGATCTGCTTCTGACAGGTCAGGTAGAAGATAATGATCGGGATGATCGTGATTACCAGGGCTGCTGTCGCCAGATCCCACCGTCTTGAATACTGACCGAAGAACAGGTAGGTCTTAAGCGGCAGGGTCTGCATGCCGTTCTTGTTGATGATCAAGGACGGCAGAAGGAAGTCATTCCAGATCCACATGACATTGAGGATGGTCACGGTGATGGACGAATTCTTTAACAGCGGGAAAACGACCATAAAGAAGGTCTGCAGAGCGCTGGCTCCATCAAGAGATGCAGCTTCCTCCAGCTCCAGCGGGATGTTTTTGATAAAGCCATGGTACAGGATCATGGACATGCTGCCGCCAAAGCCGATGTACATAAACACAAGGCCAGGCCGGCTCATCAGGCCCAGCGTGCTCATCCAGCGGACCAGCGGAAGCATGACGCACTGGAAGGGAATCAGCATAGCCGAAGCGAATACCAGATACAGAATGCCGCTGAGCTTTGTCTTTGTCCGCACCAGCTGCCATGCACAGGCACTGGACAGGAGCATCAGCAGGGCGCTGGAGATGACGGTGATGGCCAGAGAGTTGATGACCGTTTTCGCAAAATCCAGCTTCTGCAGTGCCTGGGTATAGTTGTTGAAATTCAGGGCCTGAGGCAGTCCCAGAATATTTGTCATGATCTCCTTCTGGCCCTTAAACGAGTTGATCACCAGGATCAGGATCGGCATAAGGAAGATGACTGCCAGAACGGTGCCAAGGACGGTAAGAAAAATCTTTGTACCCTTCTTCATTACATTTCCACCTCTCTTCTCTTCGTGACCGACAGCTGGATAACAGAAATGATCACAACAGCCAGCAGGAACAGAATCGCCTTCGCCTGTGCACGGCCCATGAAGCCGTAATCAAAGGCTGTGTTGTAAATGTTGAGCGAAACCAGCTCTGTGGATCCATAAGGACCTCCATCCGTCAGGGAAAGGTTCTGGTCGTAGAGCTTGAAGGTATTGGAGATCGTAAAGAACAGACAGATCGTAAAGGCAGGTCCCATCAGCGGTGTGATGATATAGCGCAGCCTCTGGAACGGGGTTGCTCCGTCGATCATGGCAGCCTCTATCACGCTCTGCGGAATGTTCTGGATCTGTGAGATATAGATCAGCATCATGTAACCGGCAAGCTGCCAGGTCACGACGATCATCAGCGCTGCCATCGCCGTGTTCGGCTTTGCCAGCATGTTCTGAAGGAACTTGAGCCCGGTAGCCTTTCCTGCGGAATCCACTACCTGCGAGAAGATGAATTTCCAGATAAAACCAAGCAAAAGTCCGCCGATCATGTTCGGCAGGAAAAAGGCGCTGCGCATGGCGTTGACGCCGCGAAGCTTCTGGGTGACCAGCAATGCCAGCATGTAGGCAATGATGTTGATCACGATGATCGCAATGGCAGAAAAGGCTGCTGTCCTGCCAAAGGACATCCAGAACTCCTTATCCTGCGTAAAGATAAACCGGAAATTTTCCACTCCGATAAATGTGGCACTTGACCCGACGCCGGACCAGTCTGTCAGCGAGTAATAGAATCCCATCGCAGCCGGGATCAGTACAACGATAACAAACGGGATCAGAAGCGGCAGGACAAAGCACCAGAAGGTCAGCTTTTTTTTCATATTTCCCCCTGTCCGAAAGAGTAGATGCATGGTTGACAGCAGCTACAGGAATTCCTCCATTCCTGTCTTTCGCACAAGTCTACCATCACGGAATATGCATATGCAATCGTACGGCACCCGCGCATCCGCCCCCAGGGCGGCGTTTTTTGTGTATATCACACAAACTTGCCCCAGCTTGGCAGGGGATTGTCTGATTATTTTTCACGAATGCCCTGTTTTCTCTCTGCAGAAATCCGTATAAACATGTACGGTTTTATGCCCGAATTTGCCCCCTGGGCACATTTTTTCGCAGGTATATGTGGGTTTTTATGGACTTTTCGCTTTTTCTGCGCCATCTGGGCTGTCCTGTGGGCATCCTTCCGCTGCTCCTGCCTGTAGTGGCCTGATTTGGCTTTATGTGTCTCCTGCACACACTTTAAATTGTTGAAAACGCAAGATAAAAGTCGTTATAACGAGTTTTTACCAGTATTATAGAGTTAATTTGGTGTCAAATACGAAATTATCCTGTTTTCTGCTATTTTTTCCTATTATTGACCGCTATATGCCTGCATGTTAGAATGGGCCTACTTACGCCCGGACAGGGAGTTCTGTCCGGCCAGCATGGAAAGGAGAAACCAGATGAAAAAGAAAGTATTTGCCCTGACTCTTACCGGCGTCATGGCTCTTGGCCTGGCCGCCTGCGGCGGTTCTTCCGCCTCCACGGCTTCCTCTGCCGGCAGTGCAGCAGCAGCTGCCCAGAGCACCTCTGCTGCGGCACCAGCTGCTGCAGGTGATGTTTCTATCAACCTCATTCACTTCAAGACCGAGGCAGCCGATCAGTTCGACGCAGCCGCAGAAGCCTACAAGGCAGCTACCGGCGTCACCGTCAACATGACCTGCTCCAACGATTACAACACTGACCTTAAGGCCGCTATGTCCACCGATGATATGCCGACGATCTTCTGCCTGGATGGTCCGGAAGACCTTCTGGAGTGGGACGGCTATGTCGAGGATCTCTCCGACCAGCCCTGGGTCGACATGGTATTTGAAGGCTACCTAAACAACATGACCAAGGACGGCAAGGTCTATGGTCTTCCCCAGGCAGTTGAAGGCTATGGCTTCATTTATAACAAGGAGATCTTTGAGGCCGCTGGCGTAGACATCGCCTCCTGCCTGTCTGTCGAGGATTTCGACGCTGCTTTTGGCGCACTCAAGGAAAAGATCGATGCCGGCGAGCTGGCTGATCAGTTCCCGAACCTTGAGGCGGTTGTCAGCTTCCCCGCAGGCGAGGGCTGGGTACCCGGTCTTCATACCTCCAACCTCTTCATCAGCGCAGAGTTTGACGGCGATGCACTGGCAGCTTCCCAGGGTGAGCTCACCATGAAATATGCTGCTGATTTCCAGAAGCTGATCGACCTGCAGGTCAAGTACACCGCTTTTGCTGATGATCCGATGGCTCTGAACTCTGTCGACTACTCCGCACAGGTCTCCTCTCTGATCACCGAGAATGTTGCCGTTATCCAGCAGGGCAACTGGGTAGGACCCGAGATCCTCAATGCCGATCCCGAGCTTCTGCCGAAGCTTGGCATGATCGCAATGCCCATCGGCAACGGCTATGACGGCAAGCTGCCGGTCGGCGTAAGCACAAACTTCTGTGTCAATGCCAAATCCAGCCCCGAGCAGATCGCAGCCGCAAAGGATTTCCTGACCTGGCTGTACACCTCCGACGAGGGCAAGAACTTTGTTGCCAACGAGTTCCGCTTCATTCCGGTCATGGAAGGCTATGAGGAGTTCCAGAGCGACAATACCCTGATCAACGATATCATGGATTACGCCTCCAGAGGCGAGACCCTCAACTGGGTCCTTGCTGCTTATCCGAGCGGATGGTCTGACGGTGTCATGGGTATGAACATCCAGAAGTACATCGCCGGCGAAGAGACCTGGGACGAGTGTATTGCTGAGGTTGTCGCCCAGTGGAACGCCCTGAAGATGCAGGGATAATCTCCCAAATTTAAAAAATGAGAGTGTCGCAAGGCATCCTTCCTTGTGCGCGGGCGGAAACCGCAGATGGTTCTCCGCCCGCCGTGTAAACAAAAAAAACAGCCAGAGAATCAGATGATGACCCAGGTCACATCTGCCTCTGGCTGTTTTGTTTCCGTATTATTTCTACTTTTATCTCAGCTTTTATTTCAGCATTTATTTCTACATCTATTTCTGCATTTATTTCTGTTTTTATTGCTGGCTGTTTTTTCTGATTTCTGTACTGCTCCGGATGGATCCGGAACGATTTTCATTTACCCTCCAGGTTCCATTCAAGAACGCCTCGGCGTTCTTACCGCCTATAGAGGCGGGGGACACCTTGAATGAGTTGTTCACTGTCTTCTCCGGATCAGGAGCCAGGAAAGCAGCACAAACAATCCAAGAATGACCGGCATCATGTACCCGACGCCGATCCCCAGGGAGGTCGGGCCGATGGTATCCGGCCGGAACCCGAACCACCCCGCCGGAGCCGCATAGTTCAGGAACGGATAAGGCGCGGTCATATTGCCAAACCAGCGCACACCAATTGCCCCCAGCACCAATATGAAAACAAAGTAGATGACCGGCGGCACGATCCCCAGCAGGATGTGGCCCCGCTTCCAGTCGTAATTTCTTTCATTGATCAGAAAATCCGCCGTGGTGAGCAGCGGTGTGATCACATGCAGGCACAGACTTGCACAGTGGTCCTGGGCATACGCCCCTATGATCCCGCCCGGCATGAGCGGCGCCACCAGCGTCAGAAAGACCAGCGCCGTGACAATGACGGACACCACTGCCATAAACTTGACAGGGATCAGTTTTTTGCTGCCTGTCAGCAGCTGCGCAAGCACAACGCCCGCTGCAAAAATATTGGAAAGCTGAGTAAAGAAGGTAAAGCCGATCTTCCAGTGCCACATGCAGACCATCGCATAGGCCGTGGAGATCAGGACGCCATATTTTAAAAATGAAGCTCGCATCGCTGCCGTCCTGACAATATATGAAATGCTATATCTGCTAAAATCCTCATCATCCGGCCACAGGCCGGAGCTTATGCAGAGATTACCACATGCCGTGTAAAAATATCAATAAAAGAAACCGCATCGAGCGCAAACGGTTTGCATCCGAACGCAAAACAGACAGCCGCGGTGCAGGACCGTCCGTCTGTTATGGGACGCAGCCTGCCGCCAGCTGTCTGCTATGCGTTATCTATTATTTTTTTCTTTGCAAAAGCACAGACACAGCGTGTGTCTTTCATCCGGGACAGTTTTCAGCGGTCCTGTTTCTTTTCCCATTTTTCGCTTTCCCTGAATCTGCCCGTCCTGTGCTTCAGGAACGCTTCCTTAATGGCAGTAGTAGCCTGTGCCGTACTTCATCAGCTCATCGTTCATGATCATCATGGATGAGAACATATCCACCGCCGGATTCATGATCATGCCCATGATGCCGACGTTTCCGCCCGGGCCATACTTGTCCACAGCCTCGCGTACCTTCGCCCGCAGCTCTTCTTCGGTGGGCGTAGTGCCGGGCTGGATCCATTTTGCCTGCAGGTCAAAGCAGCCGATGAAGGCGATCTTGTCGCCGACCTCCTGCTGCAGACGGACGATGTCGTTCTCGGGCTGGACGATCTGCCATGCCTCAAATCCCTCGTCGATGAAGCCTGGAACCACCGCCTCCGGCTTGCCGCATACATGCATATCCGGGATCATTCCGTAGGAGCGCACGGCGTCAGCCCAGCGCTTGTGCTGCGGAGCGATCAGCTCGTTGTAGGTTGCGGGCGAGATAAACAGACCCTTCTCGTGGGCGAAGTCATCATAGATCGTGACGACATCGGGATCAAAATATTTCTTGATGTATTCCAGCGTGCCGATGCGGTAGTCAGTGATCGCCGTAAGCAGCTCCTCGCAGGCCTCCGGCTCTTCGCACAGTGCCATCAGACCCTCGACCATGCTCATCAGGTCCACCAGACGCAGGAACGGTCCGTTCCAGCAGCCGTAATCCACGACCTGGTTGTTCCGGTCAATTGTGGCCAGCTGGGCGTCCGCCTGGCCTTTCCAGTCATATTTGGAGACATCCGGGAAATGGACGTACTTTTTCCACTCGGTGATATCCGGCAAAACGATCTTGCCGGGTGCCGGTGTTCCGCCGCCGCCGCCAGAAGCCGTTCTGGCCCATTCCATGCCAAACCAGTCCAGTCCTCCAGCTCCGCCAGCTGGTCCGTTTTCAAATTCCTCTGCATCGCCGCCGACCATGCCATAGTCCATAAAGCTCGCGATGTGGTCGTGACTCTGATGATGGTAGATCGCCATCAGATTATCTTTTCTATTCATCATGATACCTTTTTCCTCCTTTTTGAGATTTCCGCACAGTTTTTCCGTATAACAAAACTATAGAGCACATGCCTGTCCGCCGGCAACCCGTAGGGCTGAGGAATTCCGCAGGGCATACCCTGCACTTTGCAGGGTGCACAAGATCGTGCTTCTTTCTGCGGCTCTTTTTATGCTGGAAGGCCGTTTCTTTGAGAGGCAAAGGCGGCATATACTAAAGATGAGCAGAGCAATGCCTTGATACACAACGCTCTGCAGCTGATTATTCCGGAACAGGAAGGAGAAAGACATATGAAGCTGCCGGCAGAAGTGATTAGAGAAGCGCTTGTCAAGCTGGGAGAATGGCATCTGACAGAGGAGAAACCGGATATTTCTTATGCCTTTCCCCGTCAGAATGACGGGTCTGTCCTTTCATCGGGACATGTCATTATTCTTCCGGCAGAAAGCGATCCGCAAAATCTATCTCATCTGGCCAGAACTCTGGCCGTGTGCACAAACCCATCGCAGGCCGATGTTCTGCTCCGGGAGACCCGCGCAGCCGTACTGGTCCCCTCATCCCCGGTTTCGGCAGATCAGATCATGACCTGTCTTTCTGCTTTTTTTGATCGAATGAATGCCTGGGAGGACAGACTGAACGAATGCAGCCCGGATCTGACCGGCGTACAGGAAATGATCGATCTCAGTTCTCTGGAAATGAAGGGCTTCTTCACCCTGGTCGATGAATCCTACCATATGCCGGCCTGGACAAAGGTGGATCTGCGGCGGATCGGCATCCGTCAATTCTGGACGGCTCCAAGACTCGATGACAAAATCATCGCCCAGCTTGCCGAAGATCCCCAGCTGTCCAGCATCCGATCCGTCCGCGGCGTGCAGCTCTATGAAAATCAGATGACGGAACAGACGGGACAGGCGCCGCAGTCTCTCTACCGCAACCTGTTCCGTCTGGGGGAGGATTCCTACTACAACCGGCTGCTGTTTGTCAACGGCAGCGGCATCTATAGCCAGACAGAACGGTTTATGCTGGAGGTTCTCGCTGGAAAGATCGAACAGATCACCCGGCATCTGCCCACCTTTTCTCTCCCCTCTTCCGAGCGGAACGTCCTGCGGCGTATGCTGATTCGCCTTGCCCACACAGACTCCATAAAGGAAGGCGAAGCCGCCAAAGCCATTTCCCTTCTGGGATGGAGCATCGAGGATCCTGTGCGATTCTACATTTTCCGGTCGCTGTACCCAGACCGGGATCCGGGCATCTCCGATTATATTCTTCGCCGGCTGGAAGTCCTGATTCCCTCATCCTGCGGAGCCGTGGACGGACAGACGATCCTCCTGGTGCAGAATACGTCCAGATCCGGTGGAGCCTTTGATGCGGTCCGCCAAAAGCTGGCACCCTTTCTGGCCGAAAACCTCTACCGCGCCGGCATCTCCAATGAAACATCGACCTTCCGACAGATCCGCGGCGCCTTGCTCCAGGCAAGAGCGGCGATCCGTCTGGGAGAAAAACGCGATCCCATGTTCTGGTATTTCCTCTTCAGCGATTATCTGCCGGATTATCTGGCGGAGCGCGCCGTATCCGAGATCCCCGGAGATCTCCTCACCCCTCCCCAGATCAGGGCCCTCCAGGCCTGGGACAAGGAACACGGAACCTCCCTGACAGAAACGCTCCGTGTGCTGCTCATAGAAAACTTCAACGTAACCCACGCAGCCAAACGGCTGTACATCCACCGGACCTCCCTGCAGGACCGGATCGGGCGCATCCGCTCCGTCACCGGCCTGGACCTGGAGGATGGAAGAACCCGATTTATACTGCAGCTCGGGTTCTACATGGCAGAAGGGCTGCCGCACATATAAAAAAGTACAGGCCGCCGGAAAACATTACATGAACTCAAGCTCTGGCGGGCCTGCAGATTGTTTGCTTTAAATATTACGTGAAATACAAACAAAAAAGCCCGGAAGGCATTACGCGAACGGCTTCGGCCTTGCGGCCTGCAGATTGTTCGCTTTAATGTCTTCCGGGGCTTTTTTGCAGCACCCTATACTTTTCTTGGCATGTTAGCCTGATCTCGGCAGCCGGTGAGAGCTGCGCGGGAGTCGGGAGTTTCCACTACTGGCCTTATATTAGATTTTCCCTTCTCTCTGCGCATTTTGTTGAATTCACGAAGCGTATCGTCATCCGCGATTCCTTCAGGCACAGCTGCCGGATCCTGATCCATGCGGATCGCTGCATGGTCAAGGGCAGAATATCGTGATTTCGTGAACAGCACAAATACAACATGAATTGTAAAAAGGGGGCGGTCACTTCTGCCGTCCCCAGCTCTATTTCCTGTCCAGGCTGCTGCAATCCGCCAGCCAACTGAAGGCAGCCGGCGCAGAGCGGCCGGAGCTGATTTACTTGTTTTTTCCGATGGGTGATCCTTCGATATAGACCTGGCAGAGGGACAGATTGCTGCCGCACACGACAAAGTCTGCCGTTTTTCCCACTTCGATCGAGCCGATCCTGTCCGCAGCACCGATCACCTGTGCCGGAACGAGGGTGGCTGCCTGGATGGCCTCCTCCTCTGGAATTCCAAAACGGACGGCATTGCACATGCACTCGAACAGATTGGTGGCGGAGCCTGCGATCGTTCCGTCAGATAGCCGGGCAATATGATCTTTCAGTGTGACCTGCTGCCCGCCCAGCTCATAATCGCCGCCCGGCATTCCGCAGCAGCGCAGGGCATCAGAGATCAGGCAGATCCGGCCCGGGAACATGTGGAAGGCCATGCGCACGCTGGCCGGATGCACATGGATGCCATCACAGATCAGTTCTACTGTGACATCTTCCCGTTCACAGGCGGCACCGATCACCCCCGGCTCCCGATGGTGGATGGACGGCATAGCGTTGAACAGATGCGTCAGATGGCTCGCTCCCGCATCAAAAACAGCGGCTGCCTGATCATAATCCGCGGCTGTATGCGCCACGGACACCCGGCAAAGTTTTTCCCTATTTACCTGCCGCACAAAATCTTCCGCACCCGTCAGCTCCGGAGCCACATCCACGATACGGACCAGACCGTCACAGCCGTCAAAAAGGCGGCGAAACGCCGGGAAATCCGGGTCTCTGAGCCAGGCGCCGTTGTGCGCGCCTTTTTTCTTTTCTGAAAGAAACGGCCCCTCCATATGGATACCTTCCACATGCGCGCAGACATCCGGCCGCATGTCATGAAGCTCAGCGGCAGTCTGAAAAGCTGCCTCCAGCCTCTCATAGGAGAGCGTCATCGACGTGGGCAAAAAGGAGGTGACCCCACAGGATGCAAGGTATGCTGCCATACACTGAAGCCCTGCCGGGTCGCCATCGGAAAAATCCGCACCGGCAGCCCCATGGATATGGATATCGACCAGACCCGGCAGAACCCTGGCCCCTTCCAGATCCACATCGCCCTTCGAAAGTCCTGGCAGAATCTCCGCAATGATCCCGTTCTCTACCCGAAAGCCTCCATAGATATAGCCTTCCGGCAAAAATACGATGGCATTCGCAAACAGCATCTCTTTTTTCCTCCAATGAACATCCGCCTCATGCAGTCAGATGCCGGGCAGCCATACCTTTCTGCCCGCAGAAAAGTTCTTCAAAAGCAGACGATCTGAAGCCCATCAAAACTATCGGGCGGATGGGTATCCAGATCATAAATACATTGTAGTAGGTATGAACAGAAAAAACAGTTTCTCTATATCGGGGTCAGTAAAAAATCCAGAAATTCTGATCTGAAAAGCTGCGTGGTGATACAACATGTTCGTTGACAAATCGGCCATATTGTCAAGAAATGTACAGATCGCCATCCATTCAAGAACGCCTCGGCGTTCTTGCCGCGACGCGCACGGTGCGTAAGCACCTCCCACTGTGCGCGTCTGCGATCCGCCGGAGGCTACAA
>OCTX012285839.1_pt1 | contig 13557 bp, 9 predicted proteins | sample 1539691 | NCBI WGS metagenome assembly OCTX01 (sample SAMN02144231, study PRJEB22623) | gut metagenome | biome: sheep rumen | host: Ovis aries | place: New Zealand
CTCTGCTGGTGCATTGGCAAGACGGCCTCCAGGATAGAGGAGTTCTATATGCTGCCACATGACGGGAAATTGTACAAATACGACCGCATGGCTGTCAACATGATCGTAGATAACATCAAAGGTGGACTCAGTTTCTGCGACATTGCCGTCACGGATGATCTGGAGCAGTTCAACGCCAACTACCTGCACCTGACTGAGACCATTCGCCAGACCTGTCAGGACATCCTGGACGAGGATGCCGTCATCGTGGGCACATCGACTCTGACCGGGACGGAACTCGACTGCATCGTCAACCAGTACAGCGGCATCTTCACCAATCCCTTCCTGGCCTGGGGCCGCTATCGCAAGGGTTGGCTGAAGACTACCCTACCCATCTCCTTCCAATTCCATCACGCCCAGATGGACGGAGGGCATGCCGCACATTTCCTTGAAGAACTGCAAAAGACTATCAATCATGTATAAGACCCGTCATCTCCCAAACACCCGAATCGATGTGGCCGATGCTCTGAGAGGCATTGCTGTAGCAGGCATCATCCTGTATCACTCCGTAGAGCATTTCAACATCTTCACCGCGGAGCCGATAACCCATACGCTGGCCAGTGACCAAATGGTGTCCGACGTGCTGGCTTGGCTGCTATCAGGCAAGATGTACGGCATCTTCGCCATGCTCTTTGGCTTGAGTTTCTTCATCATGAACGACAACCAGCAACAGAAAGGCAAGAACTTCTCTGGGCGCTTTGCCTGGCGCATGTGCCTGCTGTTCATGTTTGGCATTGTCAACGTGGCCTTCTACGATGGCGACATCCTGATGCTCTATGCGTGCTATGGCCTGCTGCTCATACCCATCAGCTATCTGCCGTCGAAGTGGGTGTGGTGCATCATCGCCCTGCTGGCCATCCAGCCCGTAGAACTCTTCTGTTTGCTGACAGGCACCACGCTCGACCACAGCACTTTATGGGAAGTGTATGGTAAGATCAACAGCGCACATGAACATGGTACGTTCTGGGAAAACACTCTCACCAACCTGCGATATGGATTTGAGGTAAACTTTCGGTTCAATATCTTCAGTGGACGACTCACACAGTTGCTCTGTCTGTTTATCCTCGGCATGCAGTTGGGGCGACAAAGGCTGTTCTACGACGAGGGACGCCATCTGAAGATATGGCATAGTATCCTCATTTGCTCGGCTATCGTGGTCCTTGCGTTGAGTTTCGTGGATTTCGGTGAGTTGGACTTCTGGCTCAAGCCCATCTACAGCCTTTTAATCCTGCTGATGATTGTCTCGGCAATAGTTTCTGCCTGGTATGCTTTTGAGGGTGTTCGTCGAGTGCTTCATCACCTCTGTATCTTTGGACGTATGAGTCTTACCAACTATCTGCTCCAGTCCATCATCGGCTGCTTCATCTTCTGCGGCTATGGTCTTGCCTGTTATCGCTATTTAGGTGTTACCTATGCCGTTATGGTTGGATGTGGAATGGTTGTTTGCCAGTATCTTTTTGCACGTTATTGGTTTAGTAACCATTCTCGCGGACCATTAGAAAACCTTTGGAGAAAATTGACATGGATATAAATATTCTAAGCGCAAAGGTACAAAAAATGAGCGGAAAACCAAACTATTCCTCACTTTTTTTCCATTTGTCACACCATTTGTGTATCTTTGCACACACATTTAAACATGACAAAGATTATGATACGAGAAAGAATAAAGATTTGGTTGTTCATAGCCGTCCTGACTGTTTGCGGAACGACAAGTTTCGCCTCATGCTCTTCCAATGAGGACAACGCAACAGAGCAGAGTAACGGAAAAGTCGCAGAAATTATTGAACGTGGCACGATCATCTTTGGAACTACTGGCGACTACAGGCCGTTATCCTTCTGCGAACCCGATGGGACATATTGGGGCTTCGGCATAGAAGTGGCCAACGAGATTGCCAAAAGGCTGGGCGTAACACCAACATTCAAAAAGACCTCATGGCCTACGCTGACAGCCGATGTGCTTACAGAGCCTCAGTTGTTCGACCTCGCCATTGGTGGCATCACCATCACCGATGCCCGACGCGAGACGATGCTCATGAGCGAGGGCTATCTGGCAAATGGTAAGACTATCCTTTGCCGTGCATCCGAAGCAGACCGCTACAAGTCATTAGCTGACATTGACAAACCCGAAGTGACTGTGATGGTGAATCCTGGGGGACTGAATGAGAAGTTTGCCAACGAGAAGCTGACTCACGCTAAGATTGTAGTTCACCCCAAGAACGAGGAAATACCGACACTTGTTGCCGAAGGCGCAGCCGACCTGATGATAACAGAGATAACAGAGGCTCCCTATTATGTGAAGACAGACACCCGACTTGTAGCCCCATTACTGAACGCCCCCTTTACTCATGGCGAAATAGGCGTCCTCATGCAGAAAGGGCAGGATGACCTCTTGCAGATGGTAAACAATATCATCCGACAGATGAAGTCAGATGGCTCACTACGCAAACTTCATGAGAAGTACGGGCTTATATATGCTTACGACTAATATTCTTGATGAATTATGATAAGAAAAGCTGTTAAAAGAGACATTCAGACTATCATAGAGTTGCTGCACCAAGTTAATATGGTGCATCATGTCATACGCCCTGATCTATTCAAGCCCAACACAACGAAGTATAATGAGCAGGAACTTGAAGTCTTGCTCGAAGATGAGAGCAAGCCCATCTTCGTTTATGATGATGGTCAAGTCCTGGGGCATGCCTTCTGTATGATCACGGAGGTAAGGGATGACAAGTTACTCCAGAACATCAAAACGCTCTATATTGATGACATCTGCGTAGATGAAGAAGCTCGTGGCAAACATGTCGGGAAGGCTTTGTATGAGTATGTCCGTGACTACGCCAAGTCAATAGGTTGCAACAACATCACCCTGAATGTATGGGAAGGTAACGACCCCGCACTCCATTTCTACAGGAACATGGGCATGAAAGTGCAAAAGACAACGATGGAAATAACACTGTAACTAAAAAGATAGAATAATCTGCACCGGACCTTTCAGTCCATTGGCCATGCGCCCAGAGTTCGCTATGGCATCGCCCTCACGACCACACAGAACATTCCTGTTATAATCAGATGTTTTCACACGAATTTCCAGAACGTTCTCGCCGCTTTGTACATAGTCTGTAATGTCGAACCTGAACGGTTTCCAGATACGTTTTCCAACAGCCTTTCCATTGATGTAGACTTCGGCGGTGTAATAGACATCTCCCAAATCAAGCACATACTTTGTGGCGGTCTTTTCCAGTGAGAATCGGGTGGTGTAAACTGCTACGCCGAAGGAGTCGGCCAGTTGCGGAACATTTCGCCAGTCCTCCAGTTTTGCATCGTTAATGACTTGTTCTCCAAGTTGCAGCGTCCATTGCCCCAATTCGATGGATTTTGAACCCTCGGCAGGTGACAGTGTAAGCTGGGTCTCCCCCACTTCCTGAATCGGGGTGTCCGTGATGTAAAGGAAGCGAGTTGAAAGCGGAGGAAGCATGCCTTTGATCTCACCAGAAGAAGTCCTGTCGGCAGTTGTCACACTCCCATCTTCGGCATTAAGCCAGTAGGCATGGGGGGCATTACCTGCCTGGATGCTGATTTCCTTCCAACAGTTATTTACGTTCCAGTAGAGTTGTACCAATTCATTGTCAGAAATTCGACGCCGGGCCATCCTGACCCGTTCTCCTCCTGCTACTGTTGTCAGAGGGGTCGAAACCGCCCAGTTGTGAACGCTGTTGCAGACATGTTTTCCAGATGCTACTTTCTTCATCAGTGCAGCTGTTTTCCTGTCGTTCTTTGCGTAATCCTTGAAGGAAGGCTGCTTGATTGGTAGGTCGCCAATAATCAGCAGGTTAGCACTAGATTGCTGTTGGAGGTTCTGGGCTGTTTGCATTTGTATCCAAGGAAGGTTGAACAAGACAAGTCCGCCGTAGTTGTTGCCACGGATATGCAGGCGCCCGTCAGGAGTTGCTGTCATCTCCTGCAGCGATTCGTCATTCACCCACGACCAGGTGAGTCCGCGCCTCTCTAATTCGTTCAGTACTGGCCATATATCGCTCAGCCACTTGCTGACAGCATCATCCGATGGTTTCTGCTCTTTGTCGGCTCCAGGTTCCGTTTCGGGAAGCATACCATAGTAGAGGATTTCTTCTGGGTTCTTAACGCTACTGCTGTATTCCAGGAATGGATAATATACAAGGATGTCGGCTTCAGCCTTCCCACTACGCATCAGATACTGAGCACGCTGGACATATTGATTCACATCTGCCAGTTCGTTCCAGAAGACGTTTTCTTCATCTAGGTCAGAGGAGAAGTTGACCCCAATCATGGAATTGTAGAAGGGTTGCCAGGGATTGCCTGCAACTTCATATTTGTAGGGAGAACCATGCCAGATAATGTGATTGACACCGCTGGAGAGGAGTTTGTCGGCAGTGGTGCGCAGTTTCTGGGGCGTAACCATCAAAGCTCGGTTGATATGGACTCCGGATTCAGCGCTGACGAGTGGTTTGTTGTATAACATAGCCCCAGAGGAAACCATTTTCAAGCCTCCTTCACTACCGCCTCCAAAGACCATATTTTCTGTTTCTGGAATATCCGCATCGCCTGCAGCCCCCATATAGTCCATAGGAAGGCCGTAAGGCTGGGTTTTATGCAGCAGCCCTCGCTCCTTTGCCCAGTGTGACGAACCTTGTAGCAGATGTGTTCGCACCAGATCGCTTACGGTCAGGTCGTAATCGTAACGAAGGCGGTCATCTATATCGCCAAAACTGAATTCAGCATAGTTCTTCCCAGGGTCATACATGTTGTTATAACCATACCAGAGGTTGGCTGGCATCCAGGGTAACGGATCATATCCTCGGTTACGCAGGAATACATCTCTGAAATCGGCTGTCATGTGACGATCAACCTTAAATTCATAACTGTCGTTGAAGATAGAGCGGAATGGCTTTCCGTAGAAAGGGATTAGACCTGAACGTGCTCCGAAATAATGATCGTAGGTCTTCTGGACTACAATAGAGTCGAAATGGTCAATGACTTTACCACCATCGGGGCGTGCGGTAATCATATTAATTTCCTGTGATGGTACAGACCAGAGGGCAATCAGACTTCGCTGCCATCCTTTCTCTACTTTTGCAGGTGAGAAGGTGACCGTCGTATCGGTATGGGGAAGTTCTTTCACATTTTTAATCTGCCAAGGACCATTTTCGTTTTCCTTTACCTGTGCTTCCAACAGCCCTATTAAGGTGGCAAATTCGCTGTCCTGTCTCTTGGAACGGGGAATGGTCACGGTGCCTCCTGTTTCAGGAATAACGGTCAGACCATATTGTAGTGAACGATTCTCCTCGGCTTCGGTAATGGCGGGCGAAGCTGCAGGCCAGCCACTACCGTTGGTCAGATCTACAGTCATACCGAGCTTGGCGGCTGTTGCCATCACGGTAGAAAGATGCTCATAATAAGAATCCGTGTCAAAACTCATGATAGCTCCAACCCTTTCTTCCGGCATAGGAACAACCAAGGCAAAAGGCTGAATTTCCACACCTCCGATATGATTGGAAGCAAATAGTTCCAGTTCTCTCTTGAGTTCAGTGTTGTCCACATCATTTCCTGGCCACCACCAGCGCACCATCGGAGCATACTTCAGATCAGGATTCTGGAACTGGCTTGCCAGAAAACCTGTTCTTTCCTGCTTTCTTGCAGGGAGGTCCTGTGCATTGCTTTCCGCAGGAAAAACATAGGTGCTAAACAGTAAGCACGTCAGAATACAATAGATTCTTCTCATAGTTGTTTTATTTTTGTCCTGTTGCCTGTTTGTATTCTAAAAGCCGTAGTTGCAAATCAGCATAGGCATCTGTACGGCGGTCGAGAGATTGCTGATAGAGCATCTGAGCTTCGAGTAAGTCGCTCATTTTTGAGATACCTGCTTTATAATAATTACGATTAAGGCGCAGGTTTTCCCCTGACTGTTCAATACTACGTTGAGCCAGAAGCAACTGCTGATACGACTCTTCTACCCCATTCCAGGCATTTTGCATGCGGATCTGCAGCTGTTGCGCATGATCCTCTAACTGTTCCACAGCCTTCTGGTGCTCTATCTTGCGGCGCTTGATAGCGTGAGAACCTGCCCACCAGTCGGAGATGGGCACACTGACGGTAGCAAACACCATCCCGAACGAGTGATTGTTGTCCAGCAGATTATGGTAGTTGTAGCCCGCGCCAACAGCTACTGATGGCAGGTTCTGACCAACGGCCATCTTTTTCTGGAGACTGGTGGCTTCCACCTGTTTGCCAAGCAATTGATATTCTGTAGTTCCCAATAGCGCCTGACGATGATCCTGCTTGGTAACCAGTGGCGAAGTAACGTCTGACTGATAGGTTATGACGAATGATGTATCTCGCAGACCGCAATACTGCGACAGTAGCAGACGGACAATGGAGATGCCGTTCTGTAGTTTCAGTCGCTGACTTTGGATATCGTTCTGACGCAGCTGCACCTGCAACAGGTCGTTGGGCATGACCAAACCAGCGCGCACAGCCACATCTACATCGTTGTGGATACCAGCCAACAGGGTATCCACAGTCTCGATGGTTTTCATTTTCTCCTGCATCGAGGCCAACTGCCAGAAATATTGTTCGGCAGTCTTCTCCACTTCGTTTTCCGACAACTGCAACTGCAAGCGACTCACGTCCTCACCTACTTTGGCGAGTTTATTTCCGTTGATGATCTGACCACCAGCAAAGACGGGCTGCATAGCCATGAGCGAACCGATGGTGCCGTTCTTCATCATCGAGATACTGATGGGGTTACCCAAGGCTGCCAATGCCTCTGGAGGTAACGACTGAGCCAAAGCCGCCCCGAGTTCGGGCGACAGGCTCTCAGAGAGGTTCAGCGTGGTTTGTGCCATACCTTTATTGGCATTGAACCATAGACCAGTACCGCTCACATTGGGGAAATACTTGGTAAATGCCTCCTTACGCTGTTGTTGAGCCGTTGCAATGTTATATTTGGCACTACGGATGGCGATGTTGTTACGGAGAGCAGAATCCTTTATCTGCTCAAGGGTGTAAGTCTGTGCTGAGGCTGACAGCGCACAACCCATGATTATCAGTGATAATATCTTTTTCATAATTACTTAGTCGAAACTTTAACTTCGTTGAGCTTTCTCACGTTCGGAAGTGAGAGCAAGCTCTTACTTCTCTCACTTAGTCGAAACTTTCCAATAAATGACGGGGAGCATAGTAACCACCATGATGAGCGAGCCGATACCACCTGCGAAGATCGTGACACCTACGGGCATCCAGAATGAACTCTGGGCGATAATCATCGGCACCACACCAACGGCAGTAGTGGCGGTGGTGAGGAAGATAGGCACCATACGTCGCTTGCCGGCTTCGTAAGCAGCCTGACGGACGGCGTTATTATATGCCATACGGTCCACCGTCCAGTCACCATGCTCTGCCACATATTTCTTAATCAGGTCGATGGCATGCTCAAAGATGAGGATTTCGTTACGCATAATCATACCCATCAGTGTGATGAGTCCAAAGATGGAGGTCAGTCCTAAAGCACGGTTCATCAGTCCCAGACCGATAAGCGCTCCAGGAATCATCAGTGCTAAAGCAGCCATACAGACAGTTGTCACACCATACTTCCTGAAATTGAATAATAGGAAGAAGAACACGATAATCATCGCAATGGTAATACCACCGATAATCTGCGGCATAGCCTCGTCACCGTATTCAATCTCGCCACCCACCTCAGTACGCACACCTTGTGGCAGCAGGATATCCTCCTGCATGATGCGGGCAATCTCTTTTTCAACAGGAGCCGTATAGACTCCCTGGGCAAACTGAGCCGTCACTGTGATGCAGCGCTCGCCACCACGATGCATGATGCGGCTCTCACTCCACTTGGGAGCGACTTTGGCAATCTGGCGCAGAGGCACTGTCGAATTGGTGCTGTGCAGACCTCCCGATACAAGCGATGCAGGCGATGCAATGCCCAGATTGGCCACATCCGAGAAGGTCATATCGGTATCGTCCTTCACCACAATCGGCAGTTCGTAGTTATCCTCCCATATCTGTCCTACACGCAGGTCGCTTGATGTGGCACTCAGAGCCAGCTGGGCGGTAGTGCGCGTAATACCTAATTGGGCAGAGGTTACAGGATCGAGTTCTACGTTGATGATGGGATAAGGCTGCAGATAGTCGGTATGCACCCACTCTAGTTCTGGCATCTGGCGCATACGCTCCATCAGCCGTTCAGCCGCCACATGCAGCGAGTCGAGGTTGTCGCCATAGAAACGATATTCCAGTTCACTCACCTCTAGATAGTCCAAGCGCTTAAACTTCACATAGGCATTGGGGAAAGCCTCACTCAGTTGTGGCTGATACTGGGCCAGGAGGTCGAGTGTGGCCTTGTCGCTCTGGGTATTCACGATGAACTGTGCATAGTTATTACCAGCCATCTGCGGAGCGTAGGCATCCATGAAACGAGGCGATGAGCAGCCGATGAAACCCGTTATACCAGTAATACGTTCATCTTTCTCAAGCACGTGTTGTACTGAATCGGCTATCAACTCCGTCTCTGCCAGGCCTTTACCGTCGGGCAGGAATATCTCTACAGCAAACTGGTCGCGATCAGCGTATGGAAAGAGACGTATCTTCAGCGTGGGAGCTATCAGTGTTGAGAGCAGGATGACAGCGATGCCACCACCGATTGTCAGCCACGGGTTGGCAAAAGTCCAGTCTAACACCTTATTATAGGTGTTCTGCACCCATTTGGTGATTTTATTACCATCGGTACTTACCTTGACCTTCGGTCGAGCTTGCTCACGCTCGGAAATCGAAACAAGTTCCGATTTCTCTCGCTTAATCGCAACCTTGTCGGGCTTGATGATGCGTGTTTCAAGGAATGGGATTACCGTTACAGCCAGTACCAGCGACACCATCAGGTTGATGGTAATCGTGACGGGGAAGTCCTCCAGACAGTCGTGGAACATACCCTTCATCGTGATGAGGAACGGATAGAAGATGGCACAGATGCAGATGGTAGCCAAGAGCATGGGCATAAAATACTGACGGGCCGACTCTATGGCCGCATCAAAGGGTTTAAAGCCTTTCCCAAGATACTCCAGATAGCCATCGATGACCACAATTGAGTTATCTACTATCATTCCCAACACCACAATCAGTGCCGCCAGTGTCACGATGTTCAGTTCGATACCCATCATATACATCACCGCCACACTCACAAAGGTGCTCAGCGGGATGGTAATAGCTGCCACAATGGCCGAACGGATGGGAAACAGTACCATCATCACCAGGATAATGATAGCCATCGAAATGAGCAGGTCGCGCAGGAAGTCGCTCACGCTCTTCGCCACCACCTTGGGCTTATCAGCTATGCGGGTGACATTCACGTCGTCGGGCAGTTCGTTCTCTCGGAAATCTTTCAATACCTGATCCACCTCCTGACCGTACTGCACCACGTTATTACCTGGCGTCATCTCCATCGACAGTAATACACAAGGATGACCATCTTGCTCGATACGACTCGACATAGGCTCATATTCACGTACCACACGAGCCACATCGCGAACACGTACCACCTTACCTGTTGCTGGGTCAGAGAAGACAATCTGATTGGCTATCTCCTCTTCGCTGTTCTCCTGTGCCTCCACGTGGATGGGTATCTGCTGGTCATCGTCGCTGATACTGCCACTCATCGTGGTGACACCCTGAGCCTGCAAGCGCGAAAAGAGCATCTGCTGACCAATACCATAGGCCTGCAAGCGCTGACGGTCTATATAAAGACTGATCTGCTCTTTCTGCTCGCCGAAGAGTTTCACGTTTGCTACCGATGGGATACGACGCAGGCGGTCGCTCAGATCATCACTGTATTGTTTCAGCTCGCGGTAGCTACGCTGGTCACTCTCAATGGCGATGAGCAGTGCCGAGGTGTTGCCGAAGTCATCGTTCACGACGATGGCTAATACACCACTGGGCAACTGCGTTTTGAAACCATTCAGACCATGCTTGATCTTCGACCACACCTCGTCCTTGTTGTTCACATCATCGTTCAGTTTCACCATCACGATACACATACCGTTCTGCGACTGCGTGGTCGTCTTATTACGATTCACCTCACCAAAGGTAAAAAGATAGCGCTCCAAAGGACGAGCCACCTGCTGTTCCACTTCTTCTGATGTAGCGCCAGGATAGACCGCCACCACCACTCCCTGCCGGATGGTGGCATGTGGAAATTCGTCCTTCGGCATGATATACATGCCATAGATGCCCATCACAAACAAGATGCCAATGATGAGCAATGATATCGAGTAATGCTCCAATGGCCATCGGAGCCAATTTGCATTTTTCATCCTAATAAATCACTTTGGTTCCTTCACTCAGTTTCTGATAACCCTCTGTGGCAACACGGTCACCGATGTTCAGGCCATCGATGACGCATATATAATTGCCCTGTGTCTGACCTATAGTCACGGTAGAGCGATGAGCCGTACTGTCCTTGCCAACCGTCCATACAAACAGGCTGCCATCAGCCTTCTTCTGTACGGCCGTCACTGGAATCATCTTGCTACCGATGGCTTGAGAACCGTCTGAAACAAAACGCACATTAGCTACCATCCCAGGCAGAAGCTTCCGATTGCCATTCGCTACATTAATTCTTATATCGTACGTATGCGTGAGCGCATCGGCCTGCACCCCCTTCTCTATCTGGCCTCCCTGATAACTTCCATTGATGGCTTCTACCTGAATACTCGTTGGAGTACTGGCATTGATACCACCAACCTCAGCTTCAGGAACTGCCACTTTCACCTTTACCGTTGAGATGTCAAGGATACTCACAACAGCCTGGGAGGGTAAGGCCGTCTCACCTGCACCAATCAGCTTCTTACCAATGATACCACTGACAGGCGCTACCAGCCTGCAATCAGCCAAGTTCTTCCGAGCCACCTCTAATTGTGATTTAGCCTGAGCCACCTTGCTCTGAATCTCCACCCACTTCACCTCGGGCAGTGATCCGTTGTCGTGCAGCATCTTATAGCGCGCCAATGCATCGTTAGCCTGCGTCATCTGCGCCTCTGCACCAGTCAATATGTTACGGGCCTGCGTGTCGTCCATCTCCGCAATCAGCTGACCTTTGCTTACGGCCTGACCTTCGTTCACCAGCATCCGCTTGATGATCCCCATGCCTGTGAAGCTCACTGCGGTAGCCTCCCGTTCTTCCACCATACCCACATAAGTCTGAGCATTATCCACCATACCAGGCGATACCACCTGAGTCTTCACTCTCGTCGGAGCCTTCGTGCTCGATTTTCCCCCTTGCTGTTGGCAAGAACTGCCCAGTAACATAACTGATAGCAGCATCAATAATACTTTCTTCATAACTAAATATCTTATTTTAGCTGCAAAATTAATCCAAAATCGGCTATCATTCATGTTCGATTTCACCTCATCTTTTATCAATTCGACACCAAGATGTCAAAACAATCATATCTAATACCAAATAGAACAAAGATTTTCGGAAATAATAAGTAATTTTGCAACATGAAACAGCATGAAGAAGTAACATTTCAGACATTGGCCAACAATGAGGATATCCAGATTGGCTATTCCGACAACGATATTGTGGTCGTTGATAGTATTCAGCAGTTTACCGAGATCAATACCGCTCACGTGGCCATGAATGCTGTCGTCATCTGCACCAACGGCAAGGTACAGGCTCAGATGAATGGCAAACAAATGGAACTCCACAAGAACCAGGTGGCCATCGTACCCCAGGACGTCACGGTGACCGATGTGATGGTCAGCCCTGACTTCAACCTGAAAGCCATGTTCCTCACTAATCGCATCCTTCAGAGGTTTCTGCGTGAGAAAATGAACATCTGGAACGACATGATGTACATCCGTCGCCACCATATCGTGACTATGGACGAGGACGAGATACTGTTCTACACCCACTTCTACGACATGCTGACGTTGGCCATTACCAAGGGTAAAGACAATCCGTTGCATACCGATGTGATCCAATCGTTGCTTCGCTCTGCTGTCCTCGCCCTCTGCGGGGCCATGAAAATGAAATTATCATCAGAAGAACATCTGGACGATGATGCCGCTTTGCATGGCAAAGAAAAGCAGACCTCCAAAGTCCACTTCCAGCACTTCCTCGACTTGCTGCACTCCAACGATGTGAAACGGCATACGGTAGAAGCTTATGCCAGCGAGTTGTGCATCTCGCCCAAATACCTGACTGCTGTCTGCAAGAAGAATTCTGGCAAGACCGCCAACGAGTGGATTACAGAACATGTGTTGGAGGATATCCGTTACTACTTGCGGCAGACAGATCTCAGCATCAAGCAGATCTGCGACAAACTCGCATTTCCCAATCCCTCCTTCTTTGGTAAATACGTGAAAGAGCATTTCGGCATGACGCCATTGGAATTAAGAAACAGTTAAATCAAATTTCCTAAACGATTTTAATTATTACATCAAACAAACAAAACAAAAGAATATGTACAGTTTAACTTATAAAGTAACCACAAGCACCTGCGACAGCGAGGGTAAGCTGAAGCTTTATTCGGCACTCCAGATGATGCAGGACTGCTCTGAGATGTGGATTGACTCAGAGCCTGGAGTGAAGCAGTACTTCACAGAGCAGAACATGGCACAACTCTTAGCAACACGCCAAGTGGAAATAGTCCGTGTGCCAGAATACAAGGAGGAACTGACGGTGACGACCTCCGTCTATGGCATGAAGCCCATGTTCGGATTCCGCAACACCTTTATCTATGATGCACAGGGCAAGCCTTGCTACAAGACGTGGAGCATGGGCGCATTCGTCGACAAGACAGCTGGCAAACTGAAACGTGTGGACGATGCAACCATACAATCAATGACGCTGGAGCCACAACTGGAGATGAACTACAAAGACCGCCGCATTATTCTGCCTAAGACAGAAGGTAAAGTATTGGAGCCAATCAAGGTACTCCGTGCCGACATCGACTACAACAAACACATGAACAATGCCAACTATGTCCGCATGGCGATGGAACTGTTGCCAGAGGATTTCGTGGTAAGCGGCCTTCGGGTAGAATACCGAGTAGCAGCCAAGCTTGGCGACTGTCTGACTCCGACTATTTACCAAATAGCTGGCGGCATCATCGTCTCTCTGTCTATCGGGAGCGAGGTCAGTGCCATCATTGAGTTTACATAACTGTAAATTAGTAACCAAATGTACGGAAGTATAGTATAAAGATTTACAACTCTATCACATGCGGCTTGATATAGGCCTACTCGGACGAGTCGGGCCAGGGCTCAAATTCCAGTTCCAACTCACACCATGCTCCCTGGCTGGAGGCCAGTGACCCGTTTGAGGAGGGACTTCCTGGATTTGACACACCCAAACCCAACAGACGGATGGGGTGAGAATGAAACTCCACTTGTTGCATCAACTGTTTGGCCAATGGCAGAATCTCGTCTTTGGTACGAAGCACATGGTCGACAGTGATACTGCGG
>OCTX012147585.1_pt1 | contig 13550 bp, 12 predicted proteins | sample 1539691 | NCBI WGS metagenome assembly OCTX01 (sample SAMN02144231, study PRJEB22623) | gut metagenome | biome: sheep rumen | host: Ovis aries | place: New Zealand
ATGTGCGCAGTGTATATCACTGCTGACGGGAGGAAAAAGACCTGCTGTAAGATCGGCAACGATATACATAGTTACGGGAAACCTTTCAGATGAGGAGATAGCTCAGATAAAAAGCTATATGATAAACCCCGTTGAATCAAGAGAGGCAAGCCTTGAAACATTTGAAACGCTCGATGTTCAGTACACTATCCCAACAACTGTTGAAACGGTGGACGGCTTTATCTATTCGACAGACGATGACCTTAAAGCAATGATAGATGAGCTGGGACTTGCAATGGATCTTGATGATATCCGCTTCTGCCGTGATTATTTCAGGGACAGCGAAAAGCGCAACCCGACTATAACCGAGATAAGAATGATAGACACCTACTGGTCGGATCACTGCCGCCACACAACGTTCTCGACAATAATCGACAATGTTGACATCGGCTCTGATTACATCGCACAGACTTTTGCCGAGTATGTTGATGCAAGAAAGGACCTTTATGCCGGCAGGACAGACAAGCCGATAACTCTTATGGACCTTGCCTGCATAGGTGCAAAGCAGCTTAAAAAAGAAGGTAAGCTGAAGGATCTTGATGAGAGCGAGGAGATAAATGCCTGCTCGGTAAAGATCACCGTTGATATCGACGGTCAGGAAGAAGACTGGCTTTTGATGTTCAAGAACGAAACACACAACCACCCGACAGAGATAGAGCCTTTCGGCGGCGCTGCGACCTGCCTGGGCGGTGCGATCAGAGATCCGCTTTCGGGAAGAAGCTACGTTTATCAGGCAATGCGTGTAACAGGCGCAGGCAACCCGCTCGTTCCCGTTGAGGACACAATAACGGGCAAGCTGCCGCAGAGAAAGATAGTTGTGGGCGCTGCAAACGGCTATTCTTCATACGGCAACCAGATAGGACTTGCTACGGGCATAGTTCACGAGATATATCACCCCGGCTACGTTGCTAAGAGAATGGAGATAGGTGCCGTTATCGGTGCTGCTCCTGCGGCTAACGTAAGGCGTGAGCGCCCTGCTCCGGGAGATATCGTTATACTGCTGGGCGGAAAGACAGGACGTGACGGCTGCGGCGGTGCAACAGGTTCTTCAAAGTCGCACAATCTGCACTCGCTTGAAAGCTGCGGAGCAGAGGTGCAAAAGGGTAACGCTCCCGAGGAAAGAAAGCTGCAGAGGCTGTTCAGAAATCCTGAGGTTACTTCAATGATAAAGCGCTGCAACGACTTTGGCGCAGGCGGTGTATCGGTTGCTATCGGTGAGCTGGCAGACGGCTTGCAGATAAACCTTGATGCTGTAACCAAGAAATATGACGGACTTGACGGAACAGAGCTTGCTATTTCAGAATCGCAGGAAAGAATGGCTGTGGTAATTGCCAGGAGCGACCTTGAAAAGTTCATGGCGGAAGCTGACAAGGAGAACCTTGAGGCTACTCTCGTGGCTGTCGTTACCGAAAACCCGAGACTTGAAATGAACTGGAACGGCAACACTATCGTTTCGCTTTCAAGAGAATTCCTTAACTCAAACGGTGCTGAAAAGCACACGGATATAAACATCGCAACACCTATCTTCGACACTGTCACCGAGACCGAGGACAGCGCAGACAGGTGGGGCGCAATGATATCAAATCTCAATATCTGCTCTCAGAAGGGACTTGTTGAGAGATTTGACTCAACTATCGGCGCAGGCAGCGTGCTTATGCCTTACGGCGGAAAGTATCAGGATACTCCGGCGCAGGCTATGGCTGCAAAGATCCCTGTACTGCACGGACAGACAAAGACCACCTCTGTCATGGCGTGGGGCTTTGACCCGTATCTTTCATCTATCAGCCCATATCACGGCGCAATGAGCGCTGTTGTCGAGTCTATCGCAAAGGTAGTTGCAACAGGCGGTACTTACGAAAAGTGCTGGCTGACTTTCCAGGAGTATTTTGAGAGAACACAGAACAACCCTGACAGGTGGGGCAAGCCTCTGGCTGCGCTGCTTGGTGCTTACAAGGCGCAGATAGCCCTTGGCTGCGGCTCTATCGGCGGAAAGGACTCTATGTCGGGTACATTCGAGGAGATAGACGTTCCGCCTACACTCGTTTCGTTCGCAGTTTCACTTTCAACTTCGGACAAGGTGGTTTCACCCGAATTCAAAAAGACAGGCTCAAAAGTCATTTTCATAAAGCCCGAATACGACAGCAACAAGCTGATAAACTTTGACTCGCTCAAGGAAGTGTTCGGTAAGGTTGAAGCGCTTATAAACGAGGGCAAGGTGCTTTCCTGCTGGGCTGTTTCCTACGGCGGAGTTTCCGAGGCTATCGCAAAAATGGCTTTCGGAAACCGCATAGGCTTCAGATTCACCGATAAGGTGAGCGCTGACGAGCTTTACAGGGCTTGCTACGGTGCTTTCGTTATCGAGCTTGCAGAGGGAACAGAAACTACCGAGAGAGTTATCGGTACAACTATCGAGGATTATGTAGTTATAAACGGCGAGTACACTGTAAACCTCAGTGGTCTTTACAAGCAGTGGTCTGACAAGCTGGAGCCTGTTTACCCTGTTCACGTGGCTGAGCCGACAAGCAAGCCCGAAAAGTTCAGGTTCAATAATGCTCTCAAGCTCTCCCCTGCTATAAAGGTTGCTAAGCCGAAGGTGCTGATACCTGTATTCCCGGGCACAAACTGCGAATACGATACCGCAAGAGTGTTTGAACGTGCAGGCGCAGATGTTGACACTATGGTAATAAGAAACCTCAATATGGACGCTATCAGAGAGTCGGTAGAGGTAATGGAGAAAAAGATAAAGCAGGCGCAGATAATCATGCTGCCGGGCGGATTCAGCGGCGGCGACGAGCCTGACGGAAGTGCAAAGTTCATAGTTTCGTTCTTCAGGAACCCAAGGCTGAAGGAGGCTGTTCACGAGCTTCTGCACAAACGTGACGGACTTATGCTGGGTATCTGCAACGGCTTCCAGGCACTTATCAAGCTCGGTCTTGTGCCTTACGGAGAGATAACGGATATGCGTCCTGATTCTCCTACGCTGACATTCAACAAGATAGCAAGACACCAGTCCAAGATGGTAAACACTAGGATCGCTTCAAACAAGTCGCCGTGGCTTTACGGCTGTCAGGTAGATGACATACACAATATCGCTATCTCACACGGTGAGGGACGCTTTGTCGCTTCGGCTGAGGAGATAAGCAGACTTGCAAAGAACGGTCAGATAGCTACGCAGTATGTTGATTTTGACGGCGAGCCGACATTTGATATACAGTGCAACCCCAACACCTCATTCGAGGCTATCGAGGGCATCACTTCGCCTGACGGCAGAGTCCTCGGTAAAATGGGACACTCAGAGCGTATCGGCACGGATATCACAAAGAATGTCTGCGGAAACAAGGATCAGAAGATATTTGAAAGCGGAGTTGCTTACTTTAAGTAATAGCTGATCGGAGGAAATATGAAAGGTTTTCTCACAGACCATTCAACTGCGGTGCTGGTATACCTGCTTATGATCAACCTTTGTGCCTTTATCGTTTACGGCATCGACAAGCGCCGTGCAAAGAAAAAGCGCTGGAGGATACCCGAGATAACGCTGATAATGTTCTCGGCGCTCGGCGGAGGTATAGGTTCGCTGGCAGGAATGTTCTTTTGGCACCACAAGACCAAAAAACTCAAATTTCTTTTCGCAGTGCCCGCACTTATTATTCTGTGGATAGCTGCGGCGATATGCATATTTACACTTTAACACTAACAGGCAGGCTCTTGCAGAGGTCTGCCTGTTGAAACAGGATAACACTTTTTTCTAAGGAGGCTGCAATATGAACAAGCTGATAGACCTACTCAAAAGCAATGCAAGGCTTTCAAACAGTGAGCTTGCGGTAATGCTCGGAATTAGCGAGCAGCAGGTCGCACAGGAGATAGAAAAGCTCGAAAACGAAGGCATAATCAAGGGCTACACTGCGATAATAGACGAGAGCGCCTATGATCCTAACAGCGTTTTTGCGCTGATAGAGCTGAAAGTTACTCCGCAGTCACAATCCGGCTTTGATGAGATAGCTCAGCAGATATCAAGCTATGAGCAGGTGGAGGCTGTGCGCCTTATGTCGGGCACTTACGATATAATCGTTGAGGTAACGGGCAGGAATATCAGAGATATCTCGCTGTTCGTTTCGCAGCGCCTTGCGGCGATAGATGCGGTGCAGGAAACTACCACTCATTTCGGACTAAGAGTTTACAAGGACAACGGTATCATCATCGGCAGCGATGAGAAAGACGAAAGAGGAATGTTCTGATGATAGATTACAACAAGGCTCTGAACAAGGCTATCAAGGAGATGAAGCCCTCGGGAATAAGAAAGTTCTTTGATATCGCTCAGGGCATGGAAGGTGTTATTTCGCTGGGTGTGGGCGAGCCTGATTTCAAGACTCCGTGGCTGATAAGAAAGGAAGCCATAGATGTTCTTGAAAAGGGAAAGACCTGCTACACGGCAAACTCGGGACTTATGGACCTGCGCAAAGAGATATCAAAATACTTTGAGCGCACGATAAACACCCACTATGATCCCGAACATGAGATAATTGTTACCGTTGGCGGCTCAGAGGGCATAGACCTTTGCATAAGAAGTATGGTCGAGCCGGGCGATGAAGTGCTGGTAGTTGAGCCGAGCTTTGTGTGCTACTGCCCTATCGTTGAGCTTTGCGGCGGCAAGGCGGTAAGCATTGAAACGAAGGCTGAAAACGAATTCCGCCTTACAGCTGATGAGCTGCGTGAAAAGATAACGGACAGGACAAAGCTGCTCGTGCTGCCTTTCCCGAACAACCCAACGGGTGCGATAATGCGCAGGCAGGATCTTGAAAGCATCGCTGAGGTGCTCAAGGAGACAAATATAATCGTTATCTCGGACGAGATATACTCAGAGCTTACCTATTCGGGCAGGCACGTTTCACTTGCGCAGATAGACGGAATGAGAGAGCGCACTATCGTTATAAACGGCTTCTCAAAGAGCTTTGCGATGACAGGCTGGCGGCTCGGCTTTGTGGGCGGACCGCAGGAGATAGTTTCGCAGATGCTCAAGCTGCACCAGTATGCGATAATGTGTTCACCGACTGTGAGCCAGTACGCTGCGGTGGTCGCAATGCAAAGCTGCATAGGCGACATAGAAAAAATGAAAAACGAATATGATATGAGAAGGCGCTATATCGTTGACGCTTTCAACAAGCTGGGGCTTGAATGCTTTACGCCGCAGGGCGCATTCTACGTTTTCCCGTGCATAAAAAGCACAGGGCTGACCAGTGCCGAGTTCTGCGAAAAGCTGATATTCAGCCAGAAGGTCGCAGTCGTTCCGGGCGATGCTTTCGGGGCGTGCGGCGAGGGCTTTATAAGAGTTTCCTATGCTTACTCGATAAACCATTTGCGTGAGGCGATAAAGCGCATCGGTGTATTCTTAGAGGAACTGAAAAATGGCAAGGTACAGTAATGCTGTCGTTTACGCTTTCGGCAAGCTGAATCTGATGCTGGATATCGTCGGGATAAACGCTGACGGGTACCACGAGCTTGAAACGGTGATGCAGTCGATAAGCATTCACGATACGCTTGAGCTGCAGATAAACGGAAGCGGCGAAAACAGGATAATATGCGATAAGGCGGGCTTTCCGTGTGACAGAACGAACCTTATCTGGAAAGCGATAGATGCATTTGAAAAATTCACAGAGCGCAATTTCGGCGGTATCACCGTAAAGGTCGATAAGCAGCTGCCCTCAATGGCAGGCATGGCAGGCGGCAGCGCAGACTGCGCAGCAACGCTTTGTGCGCTTGATGCGATGTTTGAAACAAGGCTCACCCGGAAGCAGCTGTGCGACATTGGCGTAACGCTCGGTGCGGACGTTGCTTTCTGCATTGTCGGCGGCACGCAGATGTGCAGAGGCGTGGGCGAAAAGATGACTGCGCTTTCGATGCCGGAGTGTACTTTCGTTGTGGTAAAGCCGGAAGTGAGCATTTCAACACCTGCTGCTTTTAAAAAGTATGACAGTCTGCAAAATGTTCCAAAGTGCGATACAGCGGCGTTTGTGGATACACTTGAAAACAGCGGGATAAAGGATATGTGCGCAGGTATGTTCAATGCACTTGAATTTGCAGCGCAGGAAGAACAGATAGAGAATGCAAAGAAAAAACTCAATGCCGCAGGTGCGCTCGGCTCGCTTATGACGGGCAGCGGCTCAGCGGTATTCGGGGTTTTTGAAGACAACAAAAAGGCGCAGTATGCGCTTGGGGAAATTAAAAAGGATTACGCTCAGGCGTGGATCTGCGATCCCGTAAGTTCGGGTACACAGATCATAAGCCTTGGTTAAAGGGGTGGTTTGATTGGGTAACAAATGTAAGATCTGCGGATACAGATTCAAGAGCAAAGATGAGGCAATATGCCCTGAATGCTTTACTGCACGAGAGAACGACATCTCCTGCGAAAGATACTCGGCAAGCGAACACGCACACGGCACAAGCTACAGCATAGGTCTGCGTGACGACGGTGAATCGTTCGTGCAAAAGGAGCTGCGTGAGGAAAGGCGCAACAGCTTTGCAAGGGAGAATTTCGGTGCACGGGCGAACGCAGGGCTTGACCTGTCCGATGACGGCACAAGGTTCGACCAGCAGTCACGGTTTGTGCGCAATGACTACAACTACGGCAGCGCAAATCAGTATCGGCAGGCGATGCCGCAGCAGTCCGCTTATCAGCGGTACATCGCTCAGCAGCAGCGCAAAGCAGGCACTGCATCAGGTTATTCAAGTCAGACAAGCGGCTTTACACCTGCGGGACAGATATTTGCCCAGCGCAGCACTATACCGACGCAGCAAAGCTCGCTGCAATACTACCGCACTACGCAGTACGGGCAGCGCAAAAAGGCAAACAGTGCCGGTGCGGTAATTTTCCTGATAATCTTCGTCAGCATTTTCGGCTTAGTGATCGCTATGTCGGCTTCACAGGAGAACAAGAACAGAAAAAGCAGTACCACTACCACAACTACAAGGACTACACAGAGCACCAAAAGTACCAACAAGACCGTTTCGATCGGCTCGGTTGCCGCTGAAATAAAGAGCATAAGCGACTCGGATGAAAAAGGTACGGAGATCGACAAGCTCAGAAACAACACACAGCTATTTGACAAAAACGCTCAGCTCAAGCTGATAAAAATAAACGTTATGGTAAAAAGCAATAACGGCAAAACAGGTACGGCAAAGCTGACCTCGGCTAATATCAGAGCTTATTCGGGCAGCAGCTCCTCAAAGATACTTTCAAGCTGCTGGACATACCCAAAGAAAGAGATACAGCTTACGACCGAAGGCACGAGCATTGAGCTCAATGCATTTTTCCCGATAGACAGCAAAAAAGGCTCGCTTTACCTGCTTTTCGAGGGGCAGCTGGTAAGCCTGAACTTTGAGATGTGATAATTTGCAGGGACTTTATAAGTCCCTGTTTTTTTGGGAGGTGATGAAATGACGAGCGAGATAATGCGGCACTGCTGCCTTTGCCCGAGAAAATGCGGAGCTGACAGGACAAAAACGGTCGGGTTCTGCGGCGAAAGTGACAAGGTACGCATTGCACGGGCAGACCTGCACAAGTGGGAAGAGCCTTGCATAAGCGGCAGCTGCGGCGCAGGAACTGTGTTTTTCTCAGGGTGCAGCCTTAAATGCTGCTTTTGCCAGAACTATGAGATATCTGCGCAGGGCAAGGGGTTTGAAATATCCGTTGAGGAGCTTGCTCAGACTTTTCTGATGCTTCAGCAAAAGGGCGCACACAACATCGACCTTGTAAGCCCGACACATTTTGTTCCGCAGATATGCGATGCACTGGATATGATAAAGGGTGAGCTGAGGATACCTGTTGTGTACAATTGCGGCGGCTATGAGCTTCCCGAAACGCTGGAGCTGCTCGGGGACAGGGTTAACGTTTTTTTGCCCGACCTTAAATTCTTTGACGGTGAGCTTGCGCAGCGCTGCTGCCTTGCGGGAGACTACTTTGAAAACGCTATGGCGGCGATAGAAAAAATGGTATCTATCGCAGGAAAGCCGCAGTTTGACGAGAAAGGGCTGATAACTCACGGGGTGATCGTGCGCCACCTTGTGCTGCCAAATCACAGACACGATTCTATCCGCCTTGTGAATGAGCTTGCGCAGCGCTTTAAGCCTTCGCAGCTGCTTATCAGCCTGATGAGCCAGTATGTTCCGCTGCACAAGGCACTTGAGCACAGCGACCTTTCACGGCGTACCTCGACCTTTGAATACAACAGTGTGCTTAAAGAGATAGAAAAAGTCGGTTTTGACGGCTATTTTCAGCAGCGCTCTTCCGCCGAGAAGGAGTATATCCCGACATTTTACGATAAGAAATATTATTGAATTAGTTAGAAAATCATTTTTTCGTAATACAATTATACCTAAATTGTAATCTTAATGTTATCAGATATTTGTTGACATTTACCTATATTATGAGTTATAATTAAGTTGTAGAGGTGTAAGCCTCTATATACGAAGTTGTTTACATAACAAAGAATCGAGGTAATGCCGGTGTCAAGAGCAATGGGATCACGTTACACCGTTGAATATTCTAAAGAGATGCAGGAATATTTTGAGTTTGTCAAGGACCTTCTTGACAGCGACGTGGTCAACGAGATGAAAAATTATCGTCACCATTACAGCGTGACTTGCTTTCAGCACAGCCTGAACGTTTCATATTATAACTATCTTGTCTGCAAAAAGCTCGGACTTGATGCAAGATCTGCCGCAAGGGCAGGACTGCTTCACGACCTGTTTTTATATGATTGGCGCACTAAGGAGAAAAAGCCGGGTGAAAAACCGCACGGCTTCACACATCCGCAGATCGCCCTTGAAAATGCAAAGGCACATTTTGATGTTGCAAAGCGTGAGGAGGATATGATAGTCAAGCACATGTGGCCTCTGACTGTCAAGCTGCCCAAGTATGCGGAAAGCTACGTTATCGTTGCGATAGATAAGTATTCTGCTGCGCTTGAGATAAGCGTGCATCTTGGCAGACTTATGAAAAACAAAGCCAAGCAGATCAAAAACCGCAAGGCAAGCTGAATAAGCTGATATGAGCCGATCTTTAATGGTCGGCTCTTTTTTTGCGAAAAAAATGAAAAAGGTACTTTAAAAAAAGGGGAAAGTGTGTTATACTGTAATAAGCTGAGGAGGTGATCGCTTGGGAGACAAGGATAAGTATCTGATAGATATTGCTCACGAAAAAACATATCAGAACCAGTTTGACGACTACCACAAGGAGTTTTCCAAGTGGAGAACCGATGAGGAAAACCCCTACGGCTACAATTTTGTGCACGATGTGCGTGAGCACACTTATGTCGACGGCGAAGGATACTTTCTGAAATCCGCTGAGGCTGCCGAGAGAAAGGCGCTTGTTAAGTGCATCTCGCTGCTGGGCGTTATCATGCTGATGATGACTGCGATAGACGCTATCGCCTCGATGATGTTTTACCGCTTGTTTCAGGATCCCGCCGCATACTCGATATATTTTTCAAGTATAAAATCAAACAGTATCAGCATCTCACCTTCGCTGACGCTTATTTACGGGTGCATGATGCTGCTAAAGCACCTGCTCGGGCTTTGGCTGTTCATACACTTTACCAGGATACCCTCAAAGGTCGCCGTTCCGCTGCCAAAGGGCGCAAAGCTCTCAAAAAGCGGAATATTCCTGATGTTCGTGATAATGGTCTTCGGCAGAGTTTCAAACTATTTTCTGCATATTGTTTTCGGCTGGATAAATATTGACGGCGTTTACTCGCTGATGATACACAACCCAGACGACCTTGTCAGTGACATTATTTATGTTGTATTCAACTGCATACTTGTGAGCATCGTTTCGGAGATACTTTTCAGAGGTGCGATAATGCAGACGTTCCGCCAGTTTGGCGACACATTTGCGATAATGATCTCAAGCATTGCGTTTTCGCTGACATTCTACGATCTGTCCTCGATATTCTACGCTGTGCTGTGCTCGGCTGCGCTGGGACTTTTCACACTCAGGACAGGCTCGCTGAAATCTGCGATAATAATGCGTGTAACTTCCGCCTGCGCAAGCTTTGCGCTTTCCTGCCTTGTGCTTGATAACTACTCAAGCGGCAGGATAGTTGAAGTGTTTATCAGTGCATTTATAATCGGTGTTGCTGCATTTATTTTCGCAAGGCTTATGTGCAACGGCAAGTGGGCATTCGTTATCAGAGATGACCCTTCCGAGATCACAAATGCCTCAAAGCTGAGGATATTCTTTACGAATATCCCTACGGTGATCTGGCTGATAGGTGTACTGGGAATGATACTGCTGATAATGAGGTTCGTATGATACAAAGTGACGAATATTACATGAAAAAAGCCCTTGAACTTGCAAGGGCGGCAGGCGGCGAGGGCGAAGTACCTGTCGGGGCGATAGTTGTAAAAAAGAGCACAGGCGAGATCGTCGGCTGCGGCTATAACAAGCGTGAAGGTTCAAAGTCGCCGCTTGCGCACGCTGAGATAACAGCGATAGATACGGCAAGCAAAAAGCTCGGCGGCTGGCGGCTTATCGACTGCGAGCTGTTTGTAACATTAGAGCCTTGCCCGATGTGCGTTGGTGCGATAATCAATTCGAGGATAGAGCGTGTGGTCTTTGGGGCATACGATGCAAAGGCAGGCTCCTGCGGCTCGGTGATAGACCTGTTTGAGCTTCCCTACAACCACAAGCCCGAGCTTATCGGCGGAGTACTTGAAAGCGAATGCTCACAGGTGCTTTCCGACTTTTTCAAAAAGCTGAGAGAAACAAAAAGACAGAAGTCCTGATAAGACTCCTGTCTTTATTTATGCCATTTCGTTTCTGTTTTTTATAGCCTCGTTGAGCGTTTCCTTATCGGCATACTCAAGGCTTCCGCCTACGGGCAGACCGAATGCGAGCCTTGTGACCTTAACGCCGAGCGGTTTGAGCAGCTTTGAGATATACATAGCCGTGCTTTCGCCCTCAACAGTGGGGTTAGTTGCCATAATGACCTCGGTTATGCCCTCAGGCTCGATACGCTTTAAAAGCTCGGTTATTTTCAGGTCCTGCGGTCCGATATTCTCCATCGGTGAAAGCAGACCGTGCAGCACATGATAGACTCCGTTAAACTCACGGGAGCCTTCAAATGCAGCAATATCCTTAGGGCTTTCCACCACGCACACGAGTGAATGGTCACGCCTGCCGTTCTCACAGACACTGCATATATCCTTATCCGTGAAGTTCTGGCAGCGCTTGCACAGGTGCACCCTGCTGTGAACAGCCGAGATAGCATCTGCGAATGCTTTTGCATCCTCGGCAGACATTGACATGACATGATAAGCCAGTCTTTGCGCCGATTTCATGCCTATGCCGGGCAGCTTAGCGAACTGCTCGGTAAGCAGCACCAGCGGCAATGCATCAGACTGCGGCATATCAGAAAAGTCCCGGGAAAGAAACTCCGCCTGTGAGAGCCTTCATTTCCTCATCGCTTGTCTTATCAAGAGTTTCAACTGCCTGGTTGAATGCGCTCATGATAAGATCCTGAAGCATCTCAACATCGTTAGGATCAACGACCTCAGGCTTGATATTGAGCTTGAGCACATTTCTCTTACCGTTGATAACTACCTCAACTACTCCGCCGCCTGCTGTACCTGTAAACTCTCTCTGCTCCAGGTCTGCCTGCAGCTCGGTGATCTTATCCTGCATCTGCTGAGCCTGTCTGAGCATCTGATTCATATTGCTTGCCTGACCTTTGCCCATACCCTGTGGTAATCTTGCTTTCATTTTAAAAACTCCTTAACAGTCAATTTTTTATTTCAACCTCAATACCGCTTGCCTTCGCCTTATCGAGAAGCTGATTCGTTGGATCGTCAGCATCATCAGGCGCAGCCTTTTTGGCTGATTTGACCTTGATATTGAAAGTCTTTCCGTAATTCTCAAGCAGCACCTCGTTGATAATGCTTGCATCGGACGAGGATTTGAACTTTTTCAGATAAATATCGCTCTGCACTATCAAAAACAGATCAGAGCCTTTGATAAATGCTACCGAGCCTTTCAGGAACGTACCCACCGCAGGTGATCTGTCCCTTATCATACTAACTATATCATTCCACTGTTTAAGCGGCCCGTCGTTATTCTCATTGAGCTGTTTAAGCTCGGGATCGTACTGCTTCGGCGGTTCTGCCGGTCTTGCCGCAGCATTTGGCTGCACCGCTGCAGCGCCGCCTGCGAGCCTGCTTTCAAGTGAAGCGATCCTTTTCATCAGTCCGCTCACCTCGGCAGGAGCTGCTGCCTGGACATTTCCCTCTGCGGCAGGTGAAGCTGCACCCGATGCTGAACACAGCCTGATGATAGTCATTTCCATTTCTATACGTTTTGAGGTGCATTTAGCAAAGCGCTCATTACACTCCTGCAAAACGGTTATGCTTTTAAGTATCTCATCCAGCCTGAGCTTGTTAGCAAGTGCTTTGAGCCTTTCATACTCATCAGGCAGGCAGATAACGAGTTCCCTGCTGTTATCGACCGTTTTAACGAGCATAACGTTTCTCATCTGCACCAGCAGCTCGTTAGCCAGCACCTTCAGATCCTTACTCATCGAGTAGAGCTTGTCCACTATTTTCAGCGCCTCGGCGGCATCCTTATCGGCAATATGCTCTATCATATCAAACAGGTAATCACGTCCTGCGATACCCGAAGCTCCCGAAACTACGTCCAGCGTAATATGGTCATCAAAAGCCACGCACTGATCCAGCAGTGAGAGCGCATCTCTCATTCCGCCGTCAGAAAGCCTTGCTATCATCGCAGCAGCGTCCTTTTCAAGCGTAAATCCCTCCTGCTGTGCGATAAACGTCAGCCTATCGACAATATCCTCGGTGCGTATCCTATGAAAATCAAAGTGCTGACATCTTGAAACGATAGTAGCGGGCACTTTATGTATCTCGGTAGTTGCAAGTATAAACTTGACGTGCTCGGGCGGCTCCTCCATAGTTTTCAAAAGCGCATTGAAAGCGCCTGCGGAGAGCATGTGCACCTCGTCTATTATATAGACCTTATACTTACACATCTCAGGCGTATAAACAACGCCCTCACGCAGCTCTCTGATATCATCGACTCTTGAATTTGAAGCTGCATCTATCTCGATTATATCCGCCAGCGTACCATTATCTGCTGCCTTACATATCTTACAATCAAGGCACGGCTCGCCGTCGTGGGGATTTTCGCAGTTTACTGCCTTTGCAAAAATTCTTGCGCAGGTAGTTTTGCCCGTTCCTCTTGAACCTGTAAACAGGTAGGCGTGGGCTGTTTTGCCTGTTTTGATCTGATTTTTGAGTGTAGTGGTTATATGCGGCTGAGAAACGACATCGTCAAATGACATCGGACGCCATTTTCTGTATAAAGCCTGATACATTTTTTCACACTCCTTAAAAAATCGATCCGACATATAGGCATGCAGGCGAAACTGTGTCACACGAAACAGAATGCTTAATGCTGCTCGGTTCCCCGCCTGACATGGTTCACAGCGTTTCATTGCACAGGACCC
>OCTX012223093.1_pt1 | contig 13548 bp, 7 predicted proteins | sample 1539691 | NCBI WGS metagenome assembly OCTX01 (sample SAMN02144231, study PRJEB22623) | gut metagenome | biome: sheep rumen | host: Ovis aries | place: New Zealand
CGTTTTGAAGACTTTACATAACTACTTTCTTTCGGTTGTTTCACCATAATTTTTTGAACTTTTGGTGTCAACCTTATTTAAAATAAGACAAGACCAATTCGTACAAGGCGCTTATCTGCCACTGTAGTGTTGTCAATCTTCCACTTTGTTGTCGTCAACCTATTGTTGATTTCAGATTGATACACATTGAAAACAATCTGTAACACATCTTTTGTGTACAGGTTTTTTTTTTGTGTATCTTTGCAATCAAAAATGAACTCAACGAAAATGAAAACAAAACCAATCTTTATTGCGCTATTATTGGCTGTAGGAGGAATGACAGCTCTGGCAAAGAGCCATCAAGTGAAGAGCTCCGACGAACAGCTGATAGTGACCATTACCGACGATGGCGGAAAACCAGCCTATGAAGTGTCTTTCCAGAGATCTTCTTGTATTATGTCTTCTCCATTAGGACTGAAGACCCATTTCAGTGATCTGACGACAGGATTGGAGATGGGCGAATGTGAGGACCGCCTTGTGAATGAACCATACGAGCTTCGTAACATCAAGCAGCGCGAGGTGCATTACATGGCTCAGGAAAGTGTTTGTCATTTCCTGAAGAATGGGAAGCCGGCACTCGACATTATCTTCCGTGTCACTTCCCGTGATGTGGCCTTCCGTTATCAGGTTTATCCCCAGGGTGACCGAAAGAGTGCTGTGATCACCGCAGAGGAGAGCGGCTTTGTCCTGCCCGATGGTACCACCACTTTCCTTTGTCCACAGTCCAAACCCATGGGAGGCTTTGCCCGTACGTCACCGAGTTATGAGACCAACTATTCCCTTGACGAACCAGTAGGGAAGAATGGATGGGGTGAAGGCTATACATTCCCTTGTCTGTTCAAAGTGCCCTGGTATCGTCCTCAGGGACGTTGTGACCTGTGGGTGCTGATCAGTGAGACAGGTGTGGATGGCAGCTATTGTGCCAGTCGGTTGGTGAACGACAAAGACGGAGCCTATCGTATCGCTTTCCCGCAGCAGGGTGAGTGTAATGGTATCGGATCCGTTACGCCAGCCATAGCCTTGCCAGGTTTCACCCCATGGCGTACCATCACGATAGGAGGTAGTTTGGCCCCAATCGTTGAGACTACCGTTCCCTTTGACCTCGTACAGCCGAAATACAAAGCTTCGCAAGAGTATATCTACGGCAAAGGTTCATGGAGCTGGATCATCGGTATGGATCCGAGTTGTAACTTTGATGAGCAGAAACGCTATATTGATTTCTCGGCTGCGATGGGATACCAGAGTGTGCTCATCGATGCGTTCTGGGACAAACAGATTGGCTATGACAGGATTGAGGAATTGGCACGTTATGGCAAGACTAAAGGCGTGGGACTCTTCCTGTGGTATAACTCAAACGGCTCATGGAATGATGCCCCCCAGACACCCATTGGAAAGATGAACAACCACCTGGTGCGTCGGCAGGAGATGGCTTGGATGCAGCGTGCCGGTATCAGAGGCATCAAGGTTGACTTCTTCGGCGGTGACAAGCAGAATATGATGCAGTTGTATGAGGATATTCTGGTTGATGCGAACGATTTCGGACTCCTCGTGATCTTCCACGGCTGTACATTGCCCCGCGGCTGGGAACGAATGTATCCGAACTATGCAGCCAGTGAGGCTGTACTGGCCTCAGAGAACCTTCACTTCGGACAGGGATCTTGTGATGCTGAGGCTCGTAATGCCTGCATCCATCCTTTTATCCGCAATACGGTAGGTGCCATGGATTTCGGAGGTTCTACCCTGAATAAGTACTATGGTGCTGACAATAAGCATGGAACAGTGCGCCGTACCAGTGATGTCTTCGCCCTTGCTGCGGCCGTTCTCTTCCAGAGTCCGGTTCAGCACTTCGCCCTGGCACCCAACAACCTTGATGACGCACCATCTTGGGCTATTGATTTCATGAAGGATGTGCCTACTACATGGGATGAGGTGAAGTTCATTGATGGATATCCGGGCAAGTATGTGGTCATTGCCCGTCGTTGTGGCGACAAGTGGTATGTGGTGGGTGCCAACGCTGAGGAGAAACCCTATACCGCCACGCTTACTTTACCGATGTTCAACAAGGGTACTTCGCTGAAGATGTATAGTGATGATGCCCAGCTGAAGGGTAGCGTGAAGGAGCTGAAACAGAACAAGAAACAGCAGGTCAAGGTGGTGATTCCGAAAAACGGCGGACTGGTAATCATTGATCACGTGATCAATGATAATTGATAATTAAAAATTGACAATTGAAAATTGAGAGGCTAAAGCCTCGAGGAAGGACGAAGGAGGAATGACGAAGGAGAAAACTACAGAGATACAAGCATTATGTATAGGATAGAACCATTGGCGCATAGTACTAATCTCCTTCCTCCCTTCTCCTTCCTCCTTCCTCGAATAAAAGATTAAAGTAAAGATAATGATGAAAGTATTGAGAAGACAACGGACTGTTATGGCGATCTGTGGAATGATGGCCATGGTGGTCGGACAGACAGTTTTGGCGCAGAATCCGTTTGTACAGACGTGGTTCACAAGTGATCCCGCACCGATGGTTCACGATGGTACAATGTATGTCTATACTGGTCATGACGAGGACCATGCCGACTTCTTCTGGATGCAGGAGTGGCGTGTCTATTCCACACAGGACATGGTAAACTGGCAGGATCATGGTTCACCCTTGGCACTGGAGAGTTTCTCTTGGGCTGACGACAGGGCATGGGCCAGTCAGTGTATTGAACGAGACGGGAAGTTCTTCTGGTATATCTGTGCCCATTCCCGTTTGTCGAAGGGTATGGCTATCGGTGTTGCGGTGGCAGATTCACCTATTGGACCGTTCCGCGATGCCTTGGGCAAACCGCTCTTCGAGAATGGATCGTGGGATCATATCGACCCGACGGTGTTCATCGATGATGACGGTCAGGCATGGCTGATGTGGGGCAACCCCCGTGTCTATTACCTCAAACTGAACCGTGACATGATTTCCTATGAAGGTGAGGTGGGCATGCTTCCCATGACAGAGGAGGCCTTTGGTTCTCCTGCGATGGATCAGCGAGAGAAAGACAAGAAGTATAAGGATTCGTATGTGGAGGGTCCGTGGCTTCGAAAGGTTGACACCTCAAAGTATAAAGTACCCAGTTCTAAAGTTTATCAGCTGCTCTATGCTGCAGGGGGTGTACCCGAGCATATTTCCTATAGTACAGCGCCTTCGCCAACTGGTCCCTGGACCTATGCCGGTGAGATCATGCCGCTCAGTGAGACGAATTCTTTCACTAACCACTGCGGTGTGGCAGACTACAAAGGTAACCACTATTTCTTCTATCATACGGGGAAACTCCCACAGGGTGGTGGCTTCGGCCGTAGTGTTGCCGTAGAACAGTTCGAGTATAACGCCGACGGCTCGTTCCCTACGATCATGCCTACTGATGAGGGTGTGCAGCCAGTGGATAAGTTTGATCCCTATCGGAAGGTAGAGGCTGAAACGATGGCATTCTCGAAGGGTATCAAGACCGAGCAGAATGATCAGGTCGGTGTGTATGTTACAGATATCCATAACGGTGACTATATCAAACTGCAGGGAGTGCACTTCTGTAAGAAAATACCCCGCACCTTTACAGCCCGTGTGGCCAGTGGCTTGCGCGGAGGTGCCATCGAGATCCGTATCGACAGTGTTGGAGGAGAACGATTGGGACGTCTGGAGGTACCCGCTACAGGAGGATGGGAAGAATGGCAGACGCTGACTACCGATCTCACGAAGGTTGTCAAGGGACATCATGACCTCTATTTCGTTTTCACTGGCCGTAAAGGTCCGAAACTCTTTAACTTCGACTGGTGGGAGATGCGTGGCATGGAACAGGTGAACATGCCGCTGTTCCAAACCAAATACACAGCTGATCCCTCACCCTTGGTAGTGGGCGACACCTTATTCTTATATACGTCACACGATGCTCATTTCGAGGATATCCCAGATCCCAACGAACGTAGCTCTGCTGGTTTCTTCATGTACGACTGGCTACTGTGGAGTACCACCGATATGGTGAACTGGACGGAGCATGGGGCAGTGGCCTCGCTGAAGGAATTCAGTTGGCGTGAAAGAGACAATGGTGCCTGGGCTATCCAGACCGTAGAGCGCAACGGGAAATATTATCTCTATGCTCCCCTCCATGGTCATGGCATCGGTGTACTCGTGTCAGACTCTCCCTACGGTCCTTTCCATGATCCACTCGGCCAGCCGCTCGTGTGGCAGAAGGAGCATTGGGATGACATCGATCCGTCGGTGTTCATTGATGATGACGGACAGGCCTATATGTATTGGGGCAATCCGCATGTCTATTACGTCAAGCTCAATGAGGATATGATTTCGACCAGTGGTGATATCTGTGTGCTCAACCCGAAGGACGGCGTGATGCGTCCTGTCAAGCAAGAGGGTGCAAAGATCGATGTCAGAGTGCCCGAAGAACAGAAAGCCGATTGGGCGGTGAAGCACTATCAGGAAGGTCCTTGGATCTATAAACGTAACGGTCACTATTACCTCGGATATGCGACGACCTGCTGTCCTGAGGCGTTGGGGTATGCCATGAGTGACAGTCCTACAGGACCTTGGAAATGGAAGAACTATATCATGAGTCCTACGCAACGTGACCGTGGTAACCATCCAGGCATCTGCGACTACAAAGGGCACTCCTATGTATTCGGTCAAAACTACGACCTGATGCACCTGGAGACCTTCAGACACAGCGAGCGCCGTTCTGTGTCAGCCCAGGAGATCACCTACAATGCCGACGGTACCATTCAGGAGATTCCCTATTGGTTGGATCAGAACCCCATGAAACAATTGCATTGGCTGAATCCCTATCAGCGTGTGGAGGCTGAGACCATGGCATGGGGCAACGGACTGAAATCAGCGAAAATGGGAATCGCCAACACGGGCGTGGTGAAAGACATGCCTGCCTCTACCGGACGTAGGAACATGTATGTTACCGACATCAACGATGGGGAGTATATCCGGGTTCGTGGAGTGGATTTCGGAAGCAAGGGGGCACGTCGTTTCCTCATGACAGCAGCTTCTACTGGTCATTGTGATGTCATCGTCCGCGTGGATGGCGTGGATGGTCCTGTCCTGGGTACACTGTCTGTCACAGACACGGGGTCTGCAGAAAAATACCGTCAGTTCGCAGCGAAGGTGAAGACGGTGACTGGTGTTCACGACCTGTATCTCTGCTTTGCACAGGCACAGGGTGATGTGCGTTTAGACTGGTGGAAATTCCAATGATTTTCAATACTAACGATCAATTATTCTATTTTTATGAAAAGAGTATTTATTCTTACGACCCTGTTCCTGGTGTCATTCCGTATGATGGCCTACACCCCCTGGCAAAAGGGAGGCTTCGAGACACAACAGTATCGTAACCTCCTCGTGGAGATGGGGTATTCCCCGAAAGCAGTGGAAGACAAGTTAAAAGAGGTATTCCATGACGTGTTCCTCGGTCCTAACAAAGTGTATTTCGAGGTGGGTGACTCCATGGGATACGTGTCGGACATTAAGAACCATGATGCCCGTACCGAGGGTATGTCCTACGGTATGATGATTGCCGTGCAGCTGAACCAGAAGGATATCTTCGACCGTCTGTGGCGATGGAGCAAGAAGTACATGCAGCACCAGTCAGGCAACCGTGAGGGCTATTTTGCCTGGAGCTGTAAAACCGATGGCACGCGTAATGCCGACGGGGCAGCCAGCGATGGTGAATTGTTTTTTATCACTTCCTTGATCTTTGCCTCAAACCGCTGGGGCGACAATACAGGAATCAATTACAAGGCAGAGGCACAGCGTATCCTCAACTGTACGATGCCGAAGGAATATGAACCGGAGCGCCGTCAAGGGGGCTTCGGCGGTTTCGGCGGCTTCGGACAACAGCAGCAAGGGCCTCAGAAGATGTTCTTGATTGATCCCGAGACCAAGCTGATCACTTTCACACCTGATGGCTTCGGACAGCGTTACACCGATCCCTCGTATCATATCCCTGCCTTCTATGAGGTATGGGCACGATGGGCTGACGATGGACGGGCTGACTATTGGCGGGCATGTGCCAATGCCAGTAGGGCATTCCTGCACAAGGCTATTGACGCTAAGACGGGCCTAAACCCAGATATGTGTCAGTATGACGGTTCACAGATGCAGGGCTTTGGAGGTAGGACGAACCCCAGTAATAACTTCCGATACGACTCTTGGCGTGTGCCGATGAATATCACCCTCGACTATGAGTGGAGCTGTGCCGATCGGGAATGGCAGCAGGGCTATGGTGAGCGTATCCAGAATTTCTTCTATTCTCAAGGTGTTCATGACTTTGTTGATCAATACCGCACAGATGGCTCATTACCAGAGGGAAATGAAATTCTGCAGGCAGGAGGCTTCAGAAAGCTTCGCCATTCTATAGGATTGGTTTCTACGGTAGCCGCCGCTTCGATGTTATGTACCCATGAAAAAAGCAAAGAGTTCGTGGATGAGCTATGGAATGCCAAACACGAACCCTTTGAGGATGGTTATTTCGATGCATATTACGATGGTCTGTTACGGCTCTTCGCCTTCATGCATCTCAGCGGTCATTACCGCGTGATCTTCCCTGGGGATTAAGAAGGTTATTTACACAATCTGATCTCACTGACACGGGGCGTCTGCCTACCATTGACGGCGGCTAGTGTCAGTGAGATTTCTTTTTGTCTCACCTCTGCAGGAAGCTCCACAACCATCAGTCCTTGTCTGTCGAATGCGTGGTTTCCGAGAGAGACACCATTGATGGTAACAGTGAGTGGCTCACGGTCACCGATAAATCCTTTGATACGGAGCTTGGCGGCTCCTTCACCTTTCATCTGATAGGAGAAAGACCCACGGGCACGACGCCAGTGGATGCCCTCGTCGGCTCCGTTCCAGCTGGCTTCCGACAGGAAGAAATGGTCGCTTTCCGACTGTTGCTCACCACAGAAGATCTTGTCGAGGGTGAGAGACTCCAAGGCCTGTCGTTCCTGTTCTGCCGCAGCAATCTCCTCTTTCTTGACATTCCATTCGTTGGCGGTATATAGCGGGAAATAGATCTGGTAACGGCACTCATACAGTTGATAGAACGGCACCAGTTCCATCCCTTCAAAAGAGGGGAGGGTAAGACCATTGAGACGGAAGGTCATCGGACGGTCGGCCACAGGCTGCAGATGGGATAGTACTGATTCTTTGTCACCGATGATGGCGGGCATCTGGTAGAGAGGAATCTGCGGACCCACGGCGATGTGCCCGCCGCGGCTATCGTCGGCATACATCCCGTCCTGCCGATCCGTCCCGGTCTTGGCAGCCAGTACGATAGGACCGTAGAGGAAACTGTATTGTGCCTTTCCGTCGGGTGTCGTCATCGCAGTGAGGTGCATAGGAAGCTCCACATGAATCTGGTCACCGTTTTTCCATTTGCGGCTCACGATGAGGTTCCCGTTCTCTTCCTTGGCCTTCGTTTCCTGACCATTCACCAGAACCTTCATGTTGTCCGTCCACCATGGTTTACGGATTTTCACGGCAAATGATTTGTCCTTCTTTAACTGGAGGGTAAGGTCGGTGGATGGCTCCTGTGGAAACTGGTTTGTCTGTGTAACTGTGAGATCATTCCACGAGAGGATGGAGGGGATGAACAAGTTCACGATGAGGTCCTGTCCCTGGTGGGCGTAGATCATCTCTCCATAGCGTGCTGGATTCTCCAGTCCCGTTCCTACACAACACCACATGGAGGTCTGCGGCTGAGAATAGACGCGGTAGTGACCTGAGCGCATGGGAGTGAAATACACGAAACCTCCTTGTACGGGGTTGAGAATGGAGAGGATATGGTTATAGAGTGCCCGCTCGTAGTAGTCGATATAGTTCACGTTGGCAGTTGTCTGGTAGAGCATCTTCGTGAGTCGCAGCATGTTATAGGTATTACAGCTCTCTGGCCCCTGCTCACTCTCCAGTAAACCGCTGAAGTCGTTGGTGGGATTGAAATGTTCTCTCATTGAGTTTCCACCAATCGACACACTACGTTGTGCAATCACGACATCCCAGAAGAAGGCGGCTGCCTGATCCCAGTCAGCAAGTCCTTCGAGGTCGGCAATACGCTTATAGCCAATTACCTTGGGAATCTGCGTGTTGGCATGTTTCCCTGTGAGGTTGTCTTCTTTCTTCAACAACGGCTGCAGCATCTGCTGGTCACTGAACTGATGTGCCAGTCGTAGATACTTCTTGTCACCGGTAATGGCAGCCACATCGGCAAAGGTCTCGTTCAGTCCGCCCTGCTCACTGCGTAGCATCTGCTGGATCTGCTCATCACTGAGGGTGCTCACCTCCTGGATCATCCAGTCTGTCAGCTTCACCAGCATCTGCTTGGCATCTTCCCGTCCTGCCATCAGCCAGGCATCCCGCAGTCCGGCGTAAATCTTATGAATATTATAAAGAGGTACCCAGCGGTCGTTCAGTCCGAACGAGGCAGCGCGGATATTTCCCTCTGCAATCTCTTTCCACATCTGGGGGCCGTTGGGGATGCCTGCCAGATAGCCGTTGCCCGAGGCATCCTGACAGCGTTTCAGCTCTTGCAGGAAATAGTCCATGCGCTGTTCGATCTCACGGTTTCCTGTGGCAGCAAACATATATGACAGGGCCGACAGGTAGTGTCCGCCGATATGTCCGTCCAGACCTGTGTTCTCCCAGTTGGTGTAGTTCTCGGCCTTAGCTTTCAGTCCTGCTCCTTTCATGTAAGGTGCTAATAGACGGTCGGCATCTAATCCTAACAGGTAGTGGATGTCAGCCTGTTGATTTTTAAGAAACTGACTGTCAGAAAGTCTGACCTGATTGATTGGGAACGATTCTACCAATGATGGAATCTGTGCCATCATCAATGAGGTAGTAGCCGTCAAGGCGAAGGTGATAAAAAGTCTCTTCATGAGATGATTTGTTGATTAGTGAATTCGTTTGCAAAAATACAAAAAAAGAATGATAATCCTATGAGTCGTAATGCCAAATACCTTAAAAAATAACAACATGTAACGATATATGAATTTTATGATACAATCTCGGCTGCCCATCCCAAGAGTTTTTAGTATCTTTGCAGTCTAATAAAAAGCAAGACAAATGAAATTACGAGCATGGTTTGTTTCAGTGCTGTTCGCCAGCGAGTGTCTCCTGACGATCTGTGCTGCTTGGGGTGCGACGACCGTTCCCCTTACCAATGGTATGTCACCCAATGGCAAGTTGTTGGTGATTCCTTATGCAGATGGTCTTCAGGTACTATATCAGGGGACTCCAGTCTTGCGCATTCCAGTGATGAAGGCAGATGCCGCAACAGCAGAAAAGAATGGATCGTTACGGTTTGTCGAACGTCTTACCGTGGATTACCAGATGCTGTCGGGCAAACGACTGCATGCCATGAACGAAGCCAACGTGTATCGTGTGGCGATGGGACCTCAGGCTTCGCTGGTGTTCCGCCTTTATAATGATGGCATCGCATTTCGTTATGAATATGCTGGGTTGTCAGCAAACCACTGTCCCCAGGAGCAGACCATCTATCGTATTCCCGAAGGAACACGGCGGTGGATGCAGCAGTGGACGGATGCCTACGAGGGCTTCTTCCCGCTCTCTACTACCTACAAGGTGAAACCGGTTCCTTCCTTCAGCGGTGTGTCAAAGTCGGAAGAGGGCTGGAACAACCGTTGGGGCTATCCGGCTTTGCTGGAGCCTGTTGATGGAGTGTTTGCCCTGATCACTGAGGCCAATATCGAACGCCATCAAAGTGCTTCATGCCTGTTCAATAACGGTGAGGACTATTCTGTTGTACCTGCAGAGAACGAGGCTACGATCAGTGGTGAATGGCACTCGCCGTGGCGTGTCGTTATCATCGGCAGTCTTTCCGATGTCGTGGAGTCAACACTCGTCACTGATGTGTCGGAGCCCAACAAACTGAAAGATAGCAACTGGATTCATCCGGGTGTGGTGTCATGGATCTACTGGGCCTATAACCATGGTTCCAATGATTATACGATCATCAAGAAATATGTGGATATGGCAGTTGCCTTGAAACTGCCATACGTATTGATTGATGCGGAGTGGGACACGATGAAGGACGGCTATACCATTGAGGATGCGGTGAACTACGCCAAGTCACAAGGCATCAAACCCCTTATCTGGTACAACTCTTCCGTAGGCTGGGTGGATGGCGCTCCAACCCCCAAATACCGTCTGAATAAGCCTGAAGACCGTGAAAAGGAGTTTGCCTGGTGCGAACGCATGGGTGTGGCTGGCGTGAAAATTGACTTCTTCTCTGGTGACAATTTGAAGAACATGGATTATTGCATCGATCTCATGGAATGTGCTGCCCGTCATCATCTGCTGGTGAACTTTCATGGGGCTACCGTCCCTCGCGGATGGCAGCGTACCTATCCGAACCTGCTCTCCACTGAGGGCGTGTATGGTGCCGAGTGGTATAATAATGTGGGGACATTCACGGCGAAGGCGGCCAGTCATAATGCTACGCTGCCTTTTACCCGTAACGTCATCGGACCGATGGACTACACCCCGTGTGCTTTCTCCGACTCGCAGCATCCGCATATCACCACCCATGCCCATGAACTGGCACTGACGGTGCTCTATGAATCGGCATTGCAGCATCTGGCCGACAGACCGGAGAGTCTGTTGGCGCAACCCAAACAGGTACAGAACTTCTTCGGACAGCTTTCTACAGTGTGGGATGATACTCGTTTACTGGCGGGCTATCCTGCGGATCATGTGGTGATGGCACGACGGAGCGGTCAGACCTGGTATGTGGCAGGCATCAACGGTACTGATGAACAGAAAACCATCACGTTCAGTCTCCGTGATATCCTGTCATCGGCACATGGACAGGCAACAGTCTATACTGACAGTGGTAACACGGGTGAGCCTTGGCGCATCACCTCGATGACAGCCAATCAGTTGCCTGCTTCCATGACCTGTCAACCCCGTGGAGGTTTCGTGATCGTTGTCAACGAATAAGAGAAGTATTCACTAACTATAACAATTATTATCAATGATGAAAACAAGCATGTTGAAGAAAGTGCTCTTAGCAGCGCTGTTGGCATTGCCGTTCACGAAGATGACGGCTGCCGTGGATCCGAATTTCTACATCTTCCTCTGTTTCGGACAGTCGAACATGGAGGGGAATGCTCGTCCTGAGGCTCAGGATTTAGCCAGTCCTGGTCCTCGTTTCCTCTTGATGCCTGCCGTGGATTTTCCCGACAAAGGCAGAAAGATGGGAGAGTGGTGTGAGGCATCGGCTCCTCTTTGTCGTCCGAATACCGGTCTTACACCAGCTGACTGGTTTGGTCGTACACTGGTTGCTTCGCTTCCCTCGAATATCAAGATCGGTGTCATCCATGTGGCCATCGGTGGTATCAAGATTGAAGGCTTTATGCCGAGTGAGATAGCCAATTACGTGAAGACAGAGGCTCCCGGTTGGATGAAGGGAATGCTCGAAGCGTACAACAACAATCCTTATGAACGACTGGTTACGTTGGCTAAAAAAGCTCAGAAGGATGGTGTGATCAAGGGTATCCTCATGCATCAGGGCGAGTCGAATACAGGTGATCCCGACTGGGCCAAGAAGGTGCAGAAGGTATATGATGCGCTCTGTGGTGACTTGAAGCTGAAGCCCGAGGATGTGCCTCTCTTTGCCGGTAACATCGTACAGGCCAACGGTCAGGGTGTGTGCATCGGCTGCAAGAAGCAGATTGATGAGCTGCCTCAGACCATCCATACCTGTCAGGTAATCTCTTCCGATGATTGTACCAACGGTCCCGACCGTCTGCACTTCGATGCTGCCGGCTATCGTGAGTTAGGTTGCCGTTATGGTGAGGCTGTGGCTCGTTTCCTGGGTTATGAGCCCGTACGTCCGAAGATGGAGACAGCCAAGAAGATCGAGGTACCGGCTGATGCGTTCATCGCTTCTACAACTGTTCCTGGTAACCAGTTCCCCAAACTCGATTCTCAGCGTCGTGGCTATTTCTACCTGAACGCTCCTGATGCCAAGAAGGTGGTACTCGACATCTGTGACAAGAAGTATGATATGCAGTCCGACGGTAAGGGTGGTTGGATGGCTGTCACCGATCCTCTGGTAGAGGGCTTCCACTACTATTTCATGAATATTGGCGGCGTGAACTTCATCGATCCTGCTACGGAGACGTTCTTCGGCTGTAACCGCGAGGCAGGTGGTATTGAGGTTCCCGAGGGCAGCGAAGGTGACTACTACCGTCCGCAGCAGGGTATTCCTCACGGTCAGGTGCGCAGCATCTACTACTTCAGCAACGAGCAGAAGACTTGGCGCCATGCCATGGTTTATACACCTGCAGAGTATGAGCTGAAGAAGTTCCAGAAGAAACGCTATCCTGTGCTCTACCTGCAGCATGGTATGGGCGAGGATGAGACAGGATGGAGCAAGCAGGGAAATATGCAGCACATCATGGATAACGCTATCGCCAGCGGTGAGGCTGTGCCGATGATCGTGGTGATGGAGAGCGGTGACATCAAGGCTCCGTTCGGACAGGGACAGACCATGCAGACCTATGGTAACTCGTTCTATCCCGTACTGCTGAACGATCTGATTCCTTACATCGATGCCAACTTCCGTACGAAGAGCGACCGTGAGAACCGCGCCATGGCAGGACTCTCTTGGGGTGGTCACCAGACCTTCGATGTGGTGCTGACGAACCTCGATAAGTTCTCTTACCTCGGAACCTTCAGTGGTGCCATCTTCAACCTCGATGTCAAGACGGCCTATGATGGTATATTCACCAAAGCCGACGAACTGAACAAACAGATCCACTACTTCTTTATGATGAGTGGTACTGAGGGCATGGATAAGATGTTCGGCACCGAGAAACTGGTCAAGAGCCTGAACGAACTGGGTGTGAACGCCCATTATTATGAATCCACTGGTACTGCCCATGAGTGGCTTACCTGGCGTCGCGGACTGAAGCAGTTCATCCCACATCTGTTCAAGAAGTAATTTCTTCTAAACAGAGAATCTATACATAGTGAACCCCAGAAGTTAGACAGAAAACTTCTGGGGTTCACTTCGCTGATGGTCATCGGACATTTCACGTTGGTGGATCCATCCCTATTGTAAGCACCACATTCATGTGTTAACAACTAAAAAAACTAATATATTTAGTTTAAAAACTAATCCTTTTAGTTGTATGTAACTGTTTTTTTTAGTTACTTTGCGCTCAGATATTGATTAATGACGCATTTTTAGGTAACTTAAAACCATTAGCAATGAAGAAACTGACCAACAAGGAAAAGGAAATCATGGACCTGTATTGGCAGCACGGTCCGATGTTTGTTAGGGAGTTGCAAGCGCTTTACGATGAGCCACGCCCTCATTTCAACACGCTCTCCACGATTGTTCGCATTCTGGAGCGTGAGGGCTATCTCGGTCATAAGCAGTTTGGCAATACCTACCAATACTATCCTCTCATCTCGGAGGCAGAATACGGACG